>Ga0079306_1000137_pt1 | contig 86894 bp, 73 predicted proteins | sample Methanotroph_Enr_FD_79181 | JGI IMG/M metagenome (GOLD analysis project Ga0079306, IMG submission 79181) | Enriched soil microbial communities from Old Woman Creek wetland in Ohio, USA - Methanotroph_Enrichment_5 | ecosystem: Environmental > Terrestrial > Soil > Wetlands | place: USA: Ohio... | reverse complement strand
GGGGGGAGGCTACAAAACATTAAAATCTGCCTGCTTTGCAGGCGCTTTTTTGTTTTCCTGAACACCTTCAAACAAGTTTGGGTGTTCCGGAAAACAAAAAAACCGGCTGACGCCGGATTTTAATGTTTTGCGGAGAGGGGGGGATTCGAACCCCCGGTACCAGTTGCCCAGTACGACAGTTTAGCAAACTGTTGGTTTCAGCCACTCACCCACCTCTCCTGATTATTAGCTGAATTAATTTATTATTTCAATATATTATAGAACTATTACCCTTTACATCAATAAAAATGCGAGTGCGAAAGTAGGAAAATGTTTTATAATGACAAAGATATTTTTTTGATTTTGAATACCAATAACCAAAACAAAATCATTATTTTCTTCCCGGATAAACCTTTAATGCTTCTTCCAGGCAAATCATAGATGCTTTCAGATCTTCCACTTTCAGTACATAACTGATCCTGACCTCATTTTTTCCAAGACCTAGTGTCGAATAAAAACCGGTGGCGGGAGCTAGCATTACTGTCTGGTTCTGATATTCAAAATCTTCCAGCAGCCACTTGCAGAATTTATCGGAATCATCAATAGGCAAACGGGCAACCGCATAAAATGCACCTTTCGGCTTTGGACAAAAGCAGCCGGGGATTTTATTGATGGATTCAACCACAATGTTTCTTCGGGCGATATATTCTGACATTACATTATCAAAATAAGACTGCGGTGTATCAATGGCCGCCTCGGAAAGAACCTGCCCGAATGTTGGCGGGCTCAAACGTGCCTGTGCAAATTTCATGGCCACATTGTAAATCTCTTTATTGCGGGTAATAAACAGCCCTATTCTTGCACCACAGGCGCTGTAGCGCTTTGATACCGAGTCAAGTAATATAACATTGTTATCAATACCTTTCAGGTTCATGGCTGAGAAGTGCTTTTCACCGTCATAGCAAAATTCGCGGTAAACCTCATCTGAAAACAAATACAGATCATATTTCAAAACCAGCTCACGCAATTCCTGAAGTTCAGCTTCTGAGTATAAATAACCGGTCGGATTATTAGGGTTACAAATAAGTATTGCCTTTGTTTTAGGAGTGATCAGCTTTTCGAATTCACTGATGGAAGGTAACGCGAAACCATTTTCAATGTTTGAAATAACAGGTTTCACAACCACTCCTGCTGTTACAGCAAAACCATTATAGTTGGCATAAAACGGCTCAGGTATAATGACTTCATCACCGGGATCAAGGCAGGTCATAAAGGCAAATAAAATACCTTCAGAACCACCACAGGTGACTATGATCTGGTTTTCGTTGACATCAATACCCCAGTGTTTGTAATATTCAACCAGCTTTTTGCGGTAGGATAATATTCCTGCCGAATGGCTGTATTCCACCACTTTAATTTGGGTGTTTTTTAAAGCATCCATGGCTCCTTCCGGAGTTGCGATGTCGGGCTGGCCGATGTTCAGGTGATAAACTTTACGTCCTTTCCGTTTTGCTTCGTCAGCATAGGGAACAAGTTTTCTGATTGGTGAAGCCGGCATTGCCAGGCCTTTTGCTGATATTTTAGGCATAATATAAGATTTAAAAAATAAAAAAACCGGTAATTGAATTACCGGTACAAATGTTTAACTTTTTTTTGAATAAAAGAAATAATTTGTCTTTTATCCTAAATGTTATTTGTTTTCTGCGGCATTAACCGTTCCTTTTATTACTAAAGTGACGGTTGCATTTGTCGCATTAGAAATTACCGTGATGGTTTTGCTGAAAGTACCTACATTATTTGTATTGTAGCCAACCTTGATTTCACCACTCTGGCCCGGGAGAATTGGTTCTTTGCTCCATGTCGGTGTGGTGCAGCCACATGATTTCCTGACATCAGACAAAATCAATGGTTCGTTGCCGGTGTTTTTGAATTTAAAAACACAATCCCCATTAGCACCCTTGGTAATTGTACCATAGTCGTGTTCGAGGTTATCAAAAGTAACTTCAGGGCCTGAAGCCGGGGTAGTTTTCGTCTGCGCAACTGATGTCTGGGCGTTTATTACGAATACTGTCAACATTAAGAATGCGAAAATAACTGATATTTTTTTCATATTAATTAAGGTTTAGGTTGTTGTTCTAATTTGAATTTGGAGTAGGTGTGAAACCTTGGTTAACCTGTTTCTCCGGTAAAATTTCGGTAGGCTTCTGCAACACGGTGCCTTTAATAGACAAGGTCAGGTTGGGTTCGGAAGCGTTCGACACCACACTGATTTGCTTGCTGATAGTGCCTACCCTTTTGGTATCATAAGTAACTTTTATGGATGCACTTTGCCCGGGAAGAATCGGATCCTTTGGCCAGCTTGGAACAGTACATCCGCATGATGATCTAACACTTGAAAGGATTAGCGGCTCATCACCGGTATTGGTAAATTTAAATTCGCTGCTCCCATCGCCACCCTGGTAAATAGTTCCATAATCATATTCCAGGAATTCGAATTTGATCCCAGGGCCTTTTTTCTGAGAAAATGCATTTGCCGAAAAAAAGAAAATGCCAATTAAAGTGATTAATAAAACCTTTTTCATACAAAGTTTGATTTAATTACAAAATTACAAAATAAAATTTGGATTGCGCCCTCGTTTTTCAAATATAATGCCAAATTTATTAAATTTCTAAACGAAATTTTATAAAATATATTTGGAAAAAGAAATTAAATTTTCATTGTATAGAGTTTCTTGTATTCAAAAAGGTCTTTGGATTTATAAAGGAAGTAAAGAGTGCCGTTATTGATTTTTATTTTTTCTATAAATACGAAATCAGGAATATCAATGGTTTGCACAACAACACCATTGACTGTGCTTATTTCCTTAATCTGTGAAATGCCGTTTTTCATGAAAAGAGTGTAAACTTTCGACTGCAACTGATCAATAAATAAATCATCTGAAAAACTTTTGCTCCTGTGAAAATCAATGGTTACTTCTGAAATTGTGTCAGATGTCAGGCTGTATTTTTCGAGTTTTGATTGTAAAAAATTAAATAATAAAATCGTGTCCTGCAATTTTACCAATGGTGCATAGAGAGCCCGATTCATGATAAGCTGCTGGAAACGGATATCTTCTTCTTTCCCGTCGAAATAGGCACCCCAACGGTTTCGCTGTATGGTTTCCATATCTGTGATTGTCCTGAAACAACCTAATTGATCGTTACGCTCATCGTAATTATAATAATTCAGTACCTGGTCATTGTTCAGGTATTGCCTGAGGTAATAATTGTTTCCATCATGGCCAACAATTGAATTATTTATTTTTTCGAAATCTTCATTATTCACAGGATTGCAAAGAGTGATCCTGTCGTTATCAGCATTAATTTCAAAACTTGTCGTTTTCGACATAAAGTAAACTTTATCATCAAAGTCCCTGCACAGTTTCAACGGCTTTTGGACATCAACAGCACTTAGTGTGTCGCCATTATTGTTTATTAACAACAATTTCGGTGCAAGGAAGCTTTGCTTTTCATAGGCAAGCAGGATGATGTTTTCACCAAAAAATTCATAATCCATTATCTGATAACTTATCCCGGGCATAAGGTCTTTGGGCCTGTTTGCAGATATTTCTACAGAGCTTAGATTATATGATCTTTGATTGATGTATAACTTAACAGGTGCCGCACTATTCAATACGTATTTTTTGGGATTGTAAGAAATGCAATGCAATTCAACCTCGCAGCTTTTTGCAGGAACAATAAGTGTGAAAAAACCGTCTTCATCTGAATATGCCTTATCAGTAAAGCCTGAAATTACAACCTCAACATTTGCAACAGGTTCCAGAGTAAGCGAATCAAAAATACTTCCGCTTATCGTAAAATTCTTTTGTGCAGAACCCGTATAACAAGCCCCCAATAAAAGATGCAACAATATGAAGACGGTCCTTTTCACAATTAATGAATTCAATTTGACGATTAATAATTCACAATAAATTAATGAACGGTACAATTAAAACATTATTTATCAAAAAAACTTTTGCTTTCAATAACCACACACCCGCCTGTAAAGTCACCGTATGCTGCCGGAACTCCACCGGTGTATATGGAAATACTACCTATCGCTCCCGAAGGAATATGAGCCTGTCCATCTACAGATTTCACACCATCCACGATATAAACAAAATTATCGCTGCGTGAACCGCGGAAAAAAAGTTCTCCTTGTTCGTTGGAATATATATCCGAGTTCATTTTACTGATCACACTGGATAAGTCCCTTTTTCCGGCAATATCTTCATATTCTTCCGGTCTTAAAATAGTAATAGGGTCAGGCCTGATGAGTGGATCCCGGTACTCAATTTTTTCAGCTATTTTTCCGTCCAGCGTAATGCCTTCCATGCTGATGTATAAATCATCCATAACCGTGATTTTACCTGGGTTAACAAGAATCTTTTCTACCGTGGTTGTTTTATATCCCATATACGAAATTTTTATTGAATACGTACCAGCAGCCAGTGGTTTTAAAACATAATTTCCGTCCAGGTCAGTCTGGCAGCCAATGGTGGAATTTCCGCTGGAGACAACTATATTTGCCCCGGGCAGGGTTCCTTTGGTATCGTTGTCATAAATTTTTCCTTTTATCGTTCCTGTGTTCTGTCCGAAGACCTGTGCCATAAGGAACGGGATAAATGCACAAAATAAAAGTAGTTTTTTCATAGGTTTGTTTTTAAATTGGTGATTGGTTTAGAAATTTCGTTGAGTTAAATTAGCAGTTCAATCCCTCACAGAATGCACAAACCAGCCAGACCGCCATTTAAAAAAGTTTGCGGTATTAAAACAGAAGTTAACGGCATTTTAAACCACCAGACAGATAATTTTCATGATATTCCGGTTAAAAAAAGTTAATATGAAAAAACATTTCACTTTACTTTCTTATCTTTACACATCTTTTAATTTAATGTGTTCATTATGAAAAAATTATTATTGCTCCTCATTATTATGTTTTCAGTGCAGGTATTTGTTTATCCGCAGGTATATCAGGGCAATGCCGCCCATAAGTATATCAAGGGAAGCGAAATTGTCAGGTATAGTGAAAATAGTGCAAATCCTATCTTTATCAAATATGGACAAGATTCCCAGCCGGTATTTTCAGGAATAAATGATTGGGTTAAAAACACATTTAATACAGTCCCTGAAATGAACCTCTTATTAATAGGTTCAGAAAAAGATAAGCTTGGCTATACCCATTACCGTTACCAGCAAACCCACAATGGGGTTCCAGTGCATGAGGCCATTTTTATTGTGCATGTTTATGATAATAAAATCCAGTCTTTCAACGGAACAATTTTTAGTAATCTGGACATTAGTAATACCTTTTCTGTTTCACCTGAAACAGCATTTGATAATGCATTGAAATTCATCAATGCTTCAGCATACAAATGGCAGAATAAAAATGAAGAAGCCTGGATCAAACAAATTTCTGGTAACCCGGAAGCTACATATTTTCCGAAAGCTGTAAAAGAGATCATTTATTCTGAACAGGATAAATCATTGCGTACTGCTTACAAGTTTGATATCTATGCCACAAAACCGCTGTCAAGGCAAAATGTTTATGTTGACGCGATCACAGGAAAAATCATTAAGAAACTTGAAACACTTCATACGACTGATGCTGAAGGCACAGCAGTAACAAAATACAGCGGAACCAAATCGATCACCACCGACTCACTTTCACCGACTTCATTTCGTCTTCGTGAGAGTGGCCGTGGTAATGGCATTTTCACATATAATATGCTCCAGCAAACAGATTATGCTTCAGCGGTGGATTTTACAGATGCTGACAACTACTGGAACAATGTAAATGCGCAACTTGATGAAGCTGGGGGTGACGCACACTGGGGCGCTGAAATGACTTATGATTATTTTTTTATCAATCATGCCCGAAATAGTATTGACGGAAATGGGTTTGCCTTATACAGTTATGTTCATTATGATCAGGCTTACGGTAATGCTTTTTGGGATGGTACCTGCATGACATACGGCGATGGAGAAAACAATAATCCTTTTTGCACACTGGATATCTGTGGTCATGAGATCACCCATGGCCTTGACTCATACACTGCAAACCTCGATTATTCTCCTGCAGAATCCGGAGCCATGAATGAAGGATTTAGCGACATTTTTGGAACGGCCATTGAATTTTATGGAAAGCCTACCATGGCAAACTGGACCTGCGGAGAAAATATCGGTTTCATCATCCGCGATTTACAAAATCCGAATTCACAGCAAAACCCTGATACCTATCTGGGTGACTACTGGGATCCCGCTCAGGAAGTTCATGCAAACAGTACGGTTCTCAGCCACTGGTACTACCTAGTTTGCCAGGGCGGCACAGGGACCAATGACAATAGCGATGTATATTCTGTAACAGGTATTGGCATGGACAAAGCTTCTGATATAGCTTTCAGAATGCTTACGGTTTATCTTACCAGCACTGCAGATTATATGGATGCACGTTTTTATGCTATTGTTTCCGCTACTGATCTTTACGGCGGCTGCTCTCCCGAAGTGGAAGCAGTAACCAATGCCATGTACGCCGTTGGCCTAGGCGACGCATACTCTCCGGTGGTTTCGGTTGGTTTCACTGCAGATAATACAGAAGTATGTTCCGCTCCGCTTACCGTACAGTTTGAAAACCAAACCCTGAATGCAAGCACTTACCTGTGGTATTTTGGAGATGGTACCACCAGCACACAGCAAAACCCGGTACATACGTATACGACACTCGGTGATTTTGATGTTAAACTTGTCGGATCAAGCGTAGGCTGCGGTGCAGATTCTGTAACGCATAGCGCATTTATCAGTATTGCCTCAAATAATTCAAACTATGCAGTAATGCCTGCCAACGAAACCGGCGAGCCACTAAATTGCTGCACGGGAACCTTATTTGATAGCGGCGAAACGGGTGATTACTCAAATAACACCAACGGTATCATTACCATAGCGCCTACCGGAGCATCCAGCGTAATACTTAACTTTTCTTCATTCAATTTTGAAACCGGCTTTGATTATCTTTATATTTATGACGGGCCCAACACATCTTCTTCTCTTATAGGCCAATACGATGGATCCAGCCTGCCAAATGGCGGAATCATTCAATCCACCTTCGGGTCCATTACGCTGCGTCAGACAACAGACGTTGGAGTTGTGGAATCAGGATTTCAGCTCACATGGCAATGCAATATACCATCGACACCACCCATCACCGATTTTTACGCATCGGAATTAACGAACTGTAATGGCGTGATACACTTTCATGATATGACCATGAACGGCCCCCTGAGCTGGCATTGGGACTTTGGCGACGGTGATACTTCAACCCTCCAAAACCCTGTTCATACCTACCAGACAAATGGTAATTATTCTGTTACTTTAACAACAACCAATAGTTTTGGGTCAGACACGCAAACGGAAACAAATTATATCACAATTTCCAACATGCCTTCCCCTCCGTCGGTTACACCAGGTTCGGGTTGTGATTCAAGTGAAATAACTCTTTCCGCAACCGGCAGCGGGCAACTCGACTGGTATGACGCTCTTACAGGCGGAAATCTTCTTTATTCGGGTAATACCTTCCTCACCCCCACACTTTATAACTCGACGACATTTTTTGTTGAAGACGTAATGGCCACACCACTTGAATATGTTGGAAAAACTGCAAAATCAAATGATGCTTCCGTGCACAATAATAACAACTTTTATCTTATTTTTAATTGCGCTACACCGTTGGTTTTAAAATCCGTAAAAGTTTACGCCGGTGATACCAAAGACAGGACTGTAGAGTTAATGGACAGTGCAGGAAATGTTCTGCAGACCTTAACAGTTAACGTCCCTGAAGGTGAAAGCAGGATTAATCTCAACTTTGATATTCCGGTCGGAAATAACATGAGACTTGCCTGCGGCACAGCGGATCCTAATTTATACCGCGACCAGAGTGGAATTACATTTCCTTATGTCCTTGCAGGGAAAATTTCTATAACCGGAACAAATGCAGGCACAAATATCCGCTACTACTACTATTACGACTGGGAAGTACAGGAACGTCCGTGCATCAGCCCGCGCGTGCCGGTTTTGGCCACTGTTTATAATTGCACCGGTATAGAAGGTATTGAAAACCCCACAAAGTTTGATATATATCCCAACCCTGCTGAAAACGAATTTTTTGTTGAATTCAACAGCCCTGAATCTGATGATTTTTCAATTTTAATTTATGACATAATCGGAAAAACTGTTTTAAGTAAAGCATACACGTCTGTCAACGGATTATATAAACTGAAGGTCAATTGTGAAACTTTAGAAAAAGGAGTTTATTTATTACGGATCAGGAGCCGGTCCGGTAATTTTAATCAGAAAATCATCATTGAATAACTGAATTGTTTTTCCAGCAAATTGAAATTAATCAGGAATTAATTAATTGCCTCTTTCTTAATCCAGTAAAGAGCCAGTTTATAATTCCAGACGTCAAATGTTTTGCATGAATCGGATATTTGATTCAGGTCGATTCCGTGGTTTTTATAGGCAGCATCGCTGTCGCGTTCATCAGATTCGGTAATAACGATAGTTGGTTTATAATTGGTAATAGGGTCTTTCCAATTAAAATAGTTATCCCAGACCGGCAGTGTTTTCGAATTGGATTTCCATGTAACAGAGGCCGCCCACGGGCCAATAATGGTCTTATCTTTCAGATCGAATGATGAAAGATAATTATTGATCTCTCGTAATTGAAAAGTTCGCTGTTTGTATGCCCCTACATACCAGCTAAGATTATAAACACAAATTAATAAAGCCATACCAAAGAAAATATATCTGAACTTTCTGAAATAAATCACCAACTCCGAATAAATAGAAGCAGTGAACAACCCTGTTGCAAAAAATAAGCTTAGCAAATACTGGTTTGGAAGGTATTTCATCGGAATCTTATGCAATTCAAAGACGATCCAGATCAATGAAAATATGGCAATGGTTGAATGAACCGCTTTTTTACGTTTTAAAATAAAAAAAACCATGCCTGCCAGAAGGATCAGATAAAAATGAGCAACAATAATTTTAAAATCTTTTGTCCAGAAAATATATTTGTAGTTAAACCTTGTGTCCGCCCAGAATTCTTTCAGGCTTGAACCGAAACGTGCCGTGGTCTCGCTTGACATCACATAAAGGTAAAACTCTTTGTTAGGTAAAAACCAAAGAAAATAGTAAACGCCGGCCAAAACACCTGAAAACAATACCGACCAAAAAAAACCACTAAAATAATCCCATTTGAATTTCCGGTTTACAACAGCATCATTTAACGATAAGAAAAAAAATGTAGCAGGCGCGAATGCTCCGACATACAGGTATTGGACCTTAGAAGAATAGCTTAAAAACAGAAAGAAAGCAGAGAAAAAAATCAGCAGGGTTTTCTTGTAGGCAACCTTTTGTTCCCTGGCAATAATAATAAAATACAGGCTTAACAGGATAAAGTTGATACAGATCAGTTCCGCCATGGAATAATGTGCAAATTGAAAAATATGAAACTCCAAAAGTGAAAAAACTGCCATAAAAAGCCCGACATACCTGAGTTTTTCTTTTTTCAAAAAAAGGAAAAGCACTAAAAGTGTCAAACCCAGGACGATCAATCTACCTGTCAGCAGGCTTGTTCCGAAAAAGTAAAAAAAAGGTAGCTGGATCAGATTAAAGACCGGGCCCCTTACAAAAGTTGAGTTTTCTTTGATATCAAAACTTCCCTGATCAACAAAATTCCTGATCTGGGAAGAATACAATCCCTCATCAGTCCATGCATGGCGCATCAGCGGGTCAACACGTTTATCAGGGTCCGCGTTCAAAAAAGGCAGTTGTAAAATGAAATAAATTACAATTATAAAAACAGGAACGTACTTTTTAACTGAAACCATGTCCAAAAATAAATAAAAAACCGATTTGGAAAGTGGTTAGTTTTTATTATAAATTAGCAAATATTTTTTGTGATGAATTATGATGTTATAGTTGTCGGAGGCGGTGCCTCAGGTTTGATATGCGCAGGGATAGCTGCAGGGCGCGGCCTGACCGTGCTGCTTCTCGAGAAAATGCCAATGCCTGCACGTAAACTCAGGATCAGCGGTAAAGGAAGGTGCAACATAACCAACATAGCGCCAAAACAGGATTTCATGCAACACATCGGGCCCGACAGCCGATTTCTTCATAATGCTTTCGGGGTTTTCTTTTCGGAAGAATTGGTAAATTTTTTTGAAAGCATCGGAATAAAAACCATAGTTGAACAGGGAGGACGCATTTTCCCTGCCAGCGGTAAAGCTACTGATGTGGTGGACGGCCTTACAGCCTGGGTAAAAAAACAAGGTGTACAGCTACGGTGTAGCACTCCGGTAAAAGAAGTGATCATAGAAAATGGGAAAGCCATTGGAATTATCACATCAGCGAATGAAAAGATTGTTGCTGATTCAGTGGTGGTAGCTACCGGAGGCCTGTCCTACCCTGCCACCGGCTCCACTGGCGACGGCTACCGTTTTGCGGGAAAAGCAGGCCATAAAGTTCACCCATTACGCCCCATGCTGGTGCCCCTGGTTTCGGATGACACATTTGTACCAAAACTCGACGGGCTGCATCTCAGAAATATCAGCGTTACCATATTTGTTGACGGCAAAAAGAAACACGATATTTTTGGCGAGCTGGAATTCATGGAAAATGCGCTGACAGGGCCGGTGATTCTATCGCTCAGCCGTAAATTCATTGACGAGGTAAAGGCAAAGAAAAAAATTGTTTTCAGCATTGACTTCAAACCAGCGCTCGACCATGCAAAACTGGATGCTCGTCTGTTGCGTGACCTGAACAGCCTGGGAAAAGAAAGCTTTTCCGAACTTCTCAGGGGGTTGCTGCCCTCACAGCTCATACCTGTATTTGCAGAGCTTATACATATCAGCAGGGAAAAAAAATGCAGTCAGATCAGCGGAGCCGAACGCAAAAAAATTGTTGAACTTTTGAAGAACTTCCCTGTGAATATCGTTGGCCACAGAGATTACAACGAAGCCATCATCACAGGTGGCGGCATTTCGCTCAAGGAGGTCAACCCGAAAACACTGGAATCGAAACTTATAAAAAACCTCTACTTCACCGGCGAGGTCCTGGATCTTGATGCCGATACCGGGGGTTATAATCTTCAAATCGCCTTCTCGACGGGATATTTAGCAGGAATTTCGATACAAAAACCTGAACTATGAAAAAGCTTTTGATTGTTTGGTTCATTTTTTCGTGCGTTGTGTCTTTTGCTCAGGATGTTAATTACAACTACCTTCCAGTTAAGGTAAACGGCAAATTTGGTTTTATTGACACTACCGGAAAATACCTGATCAGGCCGGATTTTGATTTTTTGGGATACCTGACCGAAGGACGCGCCCGGGTAAATGTTGGAGGTAAGCCCGATGACCTCGGCTTTATGGATGGAGGTAAATGGACCTTCATTGATTCGCTGGGAGTCCCTTTGACAACACCGAAATACGACATTGTCCAAGACTTTTCAGAAAACAGGGCCGTTGTCATGAAAGGTGATAAATATGGGTTCATTGATAAAAAGGGACATGAAATAATTCCATGTCAATACACCAACATCACTGATTTCCATAACGGCCTGGCCCAGTTTGAAGAAAACGGGCGCTGGGGCAGCATGGACACAGATGGGAACATTGTGATAGCCCCGCGTTTTTATAATGTTTACCAATTCAGCGAAGACAGGGCTGCCGTGGGTTACATCTTTAACAAGGGTTATATTAATAAACTTGGCAACTTCATCACAGACACCAATTTTTTCGATGCTAAAAGTTTTGAAGGCGGGCTGGCCATTGTGGTCACTGTTGATTCGGCACGATACGGCATGGTGGATGCCTTTGGAACGATGGTCATTCAATGCAAATACGGATACATCAACGGCTTTCATGAAGATTTTTGCGCCGTCAATATCGGGGGTGTGTATGCCATTGATTTGTTGAATGTGACCGGTGGAAAATGGGGATTTATTGATAAGGCAGGCAATGTGATAATTCCGGCTGTTTTTGAAAACGCAGGCAATTTTTCAGAAGGATTATGTCCGGTAAAGATAAAAGGAAAATGGGGCTACATTGATAAAGATAACAAAACCATAATTCCGCCTCAGTTTTCTGAAGCATTACCATTTTCTTCGGGAATGGCACGAATTGTTAAATCGGGCAAATATGGTTATATCGACAAAACAGGAAAAACAAAAATACAACCGCAGTTCGACGATGCCGGAGATTTTAAGAATGGCCTTGCCATAGTGAACAAGGGCAGGGAATACAACGAATATCAGCCCGGGCTCGGAAAACCCGGCAAATGCGGTGTGATCAACAAAAGCAGCAGATTTGTTGTCCCGCTTGAATTTGATGACATCCGGCACGAAGGCCAAAATATGTTCAGGGTTATCAAAGGCAACGGCTGGGGATACTATAATTCAAAAGGGGAATGTATTTTCGTGGTAACTGAATAATTTAAGTTCAGTGCATATTCCAAAGACGTGTTGCAAATACATCTTATGTCGCTTTTAAATAATCAAGGAAAAGTCAAAAAAAATGAGCAAAAAAAAACCCCGCTGCATTGCGGGGTTAACAATATTATTTTGAGGTCACACTTTTCTTTTTCTCTTTAATACGGGCTTTCTTTCCGGTGAGGTCTCTCAGGTAGAAAATACGTGCTTTACGAACCATACCTTTTTTGTTTACCTCGATCTGGTCAATAAAAGGAGAAGTTATCGGGAAAATTCTTTCCACACCGATATTACCTGACATTTTTCTAACGGTAAACGTTTCTTTGGTACCTTCACCTGAACGCTGGATTACGACACCCTGATATTGCTGGATACGTTCTTTGTTTCCTTCTTTGATTTTATAATGTACGGTAATGGTATCGCCGGCTTTAAATGCAGGGTATTCGATTTTTTTGCTTAATTGTTCTTCAACAAAATTCATTATCTCCGCCTTGTTCATGACTGTAGTTTTTTTGAAATTGGAGTGCAAAGATATATTTTATTTTTTAACTAATGTATTTTATAATCAATTTTTTTATGATTTTAAGACAATTGTAGGAATTTTTCGCCAAGGAAGGCGAAAAAATTATTGAAAAGGCTTTAGGTTAAGGACAAATTTCCCATGAAACCGCTTCAAAAATTATCACTTAACAATCCGGGGCGTCTTTTTTTTGTCCGTTCGAGCGATTGCTCATTACGCCATTTTACGATTTCAGCTTCATTACCTGATAACAGTACCGCGGGAACCTTCATGCCCTGATAATCGGCAGGCCTGGTATAAACCGGCGGGGCAAGCAATCCATCCTGAAAAGAGTCGGATAAAGCTGATGTTTCGTCACCCAGCACTCCCGGGATTAGACGAATGATGCTATCGCATATAATTGCTGCCGCCAGCTCACCACCCGAAAGCACATAATCGCCTATGGAAATTTCTTTTGTAATATATTTTTCCCTGATACGCTCGTCAATACCCTTGAAATGTCCGCACAAAATAATTATGTTTTCCATTGTTGAAATATGGTTGGCAATACCTTGTGTCAGTAAATCGCCATCGGGAGATGTGTATATAACCTCATCATACTTCCGTTCCGATTTCAATTTTTCTATACAGGCAGCAATAGGTTCTATCATCATCACCATGCCAGCACCTCCCCCGTATGGGTAATCGTCCACACTTTTATATTTGTTTTTGGTGTAGTCACGTAACTGGTGAAGATGTATCGCTGCAAGGCCCTTTTCTTTTGCTCTTTTAATGATAGAATAGTTGAAAGGGCTTTCGAAAATCTCAGGGAATATGGTGATTATATCAATACGCATTTACTGTCATTTTTTACAAAATTACCCTAAATAATCTTTTGTTAATGTATATTTTTGGTATAATCCGGATTTCTTCTAAAATACCTATCACTAAGGTAACTGCAATTTTTACCCGGAAGTTATTCTAATAATCAAATAACCTGATAACCAACCAAGAACCCGATAAAAGAATTACTTGTTCTGTAACCGCTCCGCTTCCTCCATCGTGATCCTTTTGTTGTTTAAGAAAGGAACGATGAAAGCGCCCTTAAATCCTTTTTCCACCAATAGTTTCTGTAACTCCTGGGCTTCTTGTTTCTGTGTTGTTTCTCCCCAGGTGTACTTAAATAATCCTTTATGTTTATAAACAGAGATATTTTGTAATCCCATGAAAAAAGGATCCGTTAAAGGCAACTCTTCTGTAAGAGACATGATCTGTACGCGGTAAACTAACCCACTGATAGTCTCCGGATTCATTTTGGTATCCAGGCCAATAAATTCGGTTCTTTGACCAACAATCTCTCCTTTTTCAATTTCCTCGCTAACAATGCTCACATTTCCAATACCCTGAGCAAAACCTGTAATTTTAAATTCCGTGCGGCGGTTTAGCTGGTGTTGCGCTTCCGAACATCCTGATGATGTTTTGCCTTCACATGGACAATCTGTAATTAATTGCGTCTCTCCATATCCTTTCCAGGTAATTCTGTTCGAACTAATTCCTTGTGAAACAATATAGGCAGTGGTTGATTTGGCTCTGTTTTCAGACAACCTGTCATTGTAATCAAAGCTGGCACGGCAATCGGTATGTGAACCAAGTTCAATTTCTATGGCCGGGTTTTCTTTTAATATTTTAACAATTTTATCCAACTCTATTGCAGCATCCGTACGGATATTATATTTATCCAGATCGAAGAAAATGGGTTTTATCTGGATAAGCTTAGCAAGGTCAACTCCTACCTCCAGTTTTCCTATTGTTTCTTTTATGAGTATTTCACCAGGTTCTTTTATTAGGTATTTGTAACTAACTTTTTTAGGCACATATCCTTCTTTAGTGATTACAAGCGCATACCTTAAACTATCATTAACCTTGCTGTCTGCCAGATATTTACTTATCTCACCGCTTTCGTTTGTTGTAAGATCTTCTATGTCGCCTGACGAGATATCTTTTAAGGTAACACCAACATCCTGGAGCAGCTGGTTGGTTTTGGCATCAATTATCTGTATTTTAAGAGAAATCTGAGGCCTGTCGAGTATAACATCGGCTGTTACCTCCTTGGTAATTCGGATCTTATGTGTGGAAACAGAACTATACCCGATTGTATAATTTTCTTTTTGGCCTTTTATATTATAATTCATGTTATAATCAGCGAGAAATGTATATGCGCCATTTTCGTCTGCAATAACCTGATCCACCACTTCCATTTTATCATTCAACAAAGTGACAATAGCTTCCGGTATTATTTCTTTTGTTTGTTTGTCAATGGCCACCCCTCTGATTTTTAATTTAAAAATCGAAAGTTTGTAGATATCGAGGTCTCCGAAACCTTCTTTTCTAACAGAAGCAAAATATCCGCCCAGTGAGTCTACAGGTGTATAGAACATGTCATTACTTGTAGTATTTATCGGGTAACCCATATTTTCAGGTTTTGACCATGTTCCGTCCATTTTCATTTTACTGGAGAAAATATCATAACCGCCCATGGTGTTGTGCCCCTCGGAACAAAAATACAATGTACTGTCAGACAAAATAAACGGGCCGTCTTCATTGAATGGGGTATTAATAACATCCCCTAAGTTAACCGCTTCGCCCCATTTCCCATTAGACTTTCTATCGGATTTATAAATATCCATTTCTCCAAAACCACCATTTCTGTTGCTGGTAAAATAAAGGACTTTACCATCAGGGGAAAGGCTGGCATGTGCTTCCCATGCCTTGGTATTTATCGGAGAAGAAAGCTTTTCCGGTGCGGACCATTCATTTTTATCCGCATTACTAACATAAATATTTCCATCACCTTTATCATCAATGTATATGAACAGCTGCTTTTTGTCTGCAGATAAACTGATGGAAGCCTCATGGTCGTCAGAATTTATTGGAGAACCCATGTTTTTTGCTTTTCTCCATTTGTCATTTTTATCTTTTGTTGAAATATACAGGTCTTCAAAATAATACCCATTGGGTTCCATATATCCGCCAACATTAGTGTTGCGGCGCGCAGTAAATACCAGTGTTTTACTGTCAAAATCCACAGCAGGGGCATATTCGGGATATTTTGTATTAATATTCTCTCCTAGATTCACAACTTTAATAGGAACCGGATCTTTAATCATCTCTTTGGCTACATTACACATGGTTATCTGGCGGTCAGCATTCAGGAGCTCTGTTGCGGGAGAATTTTCATCAAGAAATGTTTTGTATTTTTCTGTCGTGGCAATTGCTTTTTCTAACTCATAATTAATAAGATATGCCTGTCCAAGATAATAAAATGCATTGACCGGGGCATTCTTTTCATCAACATCATTTTTATATTCTTTCGACACATTAGATGTTGCTCTTTCCAGGTAAGGTATAGCCATATGCTTGTCTAATGGCATATTGTTGTAACAGATACCAATATGGTAGGCAATATTGGCATTGTCAGGTTCTAACTGGGACATCCGCAAAAAAACAGGCAGAGCCATCTGATAATTTTTAACCTGAAAATATTGTTTTGCTGAATCATACATAGCTTTGTATTCATTCTTTTGAGCATAAGAATGACCAAAAACCATCAGAGACATTACTACTACGATAATACATAATAATTTTTTCATGATATTCTATTATATAATATACTGTAACTTAATACGGATCATGCTATAACTTTGTTACATAAGACAAAAACCAATATGAATATCACTTTCTGTAACTTCCTGTTTCAGAAGATGATAAACTATTGTTTCTCATACCATAACCTAAACAGCATTCCCATGCTATTCAGTTTACAGTATTAATTTAGCAGTAAAAGTAGTGACTTTTAACAAGAAACGGATCGTAATTGCAATATTTTATCTTATAGATTATTTATTGCTAATTTTTTCAGCCTCCTTTATATCAATTCTTTCATTATCCAGAAATGGAACGATAAACGCACCCGAAAAACCTTTTTCTATCATCTGTTTTTTTAATTCAACAGCTTCCTCTTTGGTTTTTGCTGCGCCCCAGGTGTATTTGAATAATCCGTTATGCTTATATTTGCTTATATTCTGCAGGCCATAAAAACAAGGATCCGTAAAGGGTATGTCGTCTCCTGCCATTAGTTGAATACGGTAAACTAAACCACTTTCGGACACATCACTAATTTTGCTGGCTTTATTAATGGCCTGGCTTATAATATTCACATTCCCAACGCCCTTGACAAAACCATATATTTTAAATTCCGTACGCCGGTTCAGCTGGTGTTCGTCCTCCGAGCAGCTTGATTTCTGAGACCCTTCGCACGGGCAATCAGTGGCTAACTGGGTTTCTCCGAACCATTTTCCATTTATTCTTTTCTTGCTGATACCTTTAGAAACGAGATATTCTTCCGTTGATTTAGCTCTGTTTTCAGATAAATTCATATTATAGTCATTGCTGGCACGGCAGTCTGTATGTGACGCCAGCTCTATTTCAACAGAAGGATATTCATTCAGTACTTTGACAATGTTATCAAGCTCATTTGTAGCATCAGGCCTGATATTATACTTATCCAAATCAAAATAAATATTATGAATGCTGAACATTGCAAGGTTCTCACCTGCTTCAATCCCGCTTATTGTCTCGTTAAACAATATTTCTCCTGTCTTTGAAATGGCTTGTGCATATTCAACATCCTTGGAAATATAACCTTCTTTACTGAGGTTAATATCATATTTCAAACTGTCGTTAAGTTTTTTATCTTCAAGAAGCTTAACTATCTCACCTTTTTCGTTGGTTGTAAAATTTTCAACAGTTCCGGAAACAATATCTTTTAATCCAACAGTGACATCTTTGACCGGTTGATTTGTTTTAGCATCAAGAACCTGCAGTTTAAAAATTATCAGACCTTCTTTTTCAAGTAAAATATTTGTTGTCAACTCATTAACGTTCCCGGTAGTTGAGGTAGAAATATTGGTAATTCCATCATTATATTTATCCTTATGCGACTTCAAATTATAGTTCGTATTATAATCAGCAATAAAATCATAAGTCCCTTTATCGTCAGCAACCACCGAATCAATGACTTCCATTTTATCATTCATCAATGTAACTATAGTTCCCGGAATAATTTCATTGGTGTATTTGTCCATAGCAATACCTTTAACCCTTATATGGATCCAAAGCTTATAGATATCGAGATTCCCTAATCCTTCGTTTCTCACAGAAGCAACGTACGCTGTAAGTGAGTCAACCGGCGTATAAAAAAGATCGTCATCAGTGGTATTAATCGGGTAACCCAAATTTACCGGATCTGACCAACTCCCATTACTTCCTAGTTTACTATAGAAAATATCAAATCCGCCCATAGTTTTATGTCCTTCTGAACAGAAATACAAAGTATTATCTAATAAAACAAACGGGCCGTCTTCATTGAATTCAGTGTTAATAGAACTACCCAGGTTAATAGGCTTGCCCCATTTACCTTTGGCGTCTTTAGTGGATTTATAAATATCTGTACCACCAAGCCCGCCTTTACGGTTACTTGTAAAATAAAGGACATTGCTGTCAGCAGAAAGAGTAGCGTGTGTCTCCCATGCACCAGTATTTATAGGTGAGGGAAGTTTTTTCGGTTTGGACCATGCACCACTATCCAGGGTACTGATGTAAATATTTCCATTGCCCCGTTTATCTTTATAAATAAAGAGTTTTTTGTTGTCGGGGGATAAGCTGATGGAAGCCTCATGGTCTTTGGAGTTAATCTCAGGCCCCATGTTTACCGCTTCGCTCCATGCACCGGCACTATCCTGTTTTGAAATATAAATATCTTCAAAATAATACCCGTTATTCTCTGTTAATTCACCAATATTTGCACCACGGCGCGAAGTAAATATAAGGGTATTACCTTCATGGTTTACCACAGGAGCATATTCGGGAAATTCGGTGTTAATATTCCTTCCTAGATTTTCAACCCGGGCCGGGACAGGAAATTTAATCATTTCTTTGGCTGCATTACACATTTCTATCTGGCGGTCTGCATCCTGAATATTGATTTTATCAGACTTTATCTTTTCACCAAGAAAAGTTTTATACTTCTCGGTAGCTGCAATTGCCTTGTCTAACTCATAATTAATCAGGTAAGCTTTCCCGAGAAAGTAATAAGAAAAGACAGGCGCTTTTTTCTCACGAAATTTATCTCTGTAATCCAGAGATATACTGTCGCAAGCTTTTTCCAGAAATGTTATAGCTTTGCTTTTTTCCGTTGGCATGTGGATATAGCAGACACCAATATGATATTTAATATTCTCATTATCGGGGCTTAACGAATCCAAATTCAGATAAATCTGTAAGGCCTGTTGATAATTCTTATCTAAAAAAAACGTTCTTGCCGAATCGTACTTAACTTTAAAATCTCTCTTCTGAGCAAATGAATGATCAAAAACAAGAAAAAACAACAGGACAATAATAAATATTGATCTCTTCATAATTTTTTAACTATCATATAATATTATTATTATACCTTGATACGCTACTGCCCTCTATTTTGTTTCAAAGGATGAGCATAAAGTTTCACATCCTGTCCGGTAATCTGTTTATCACACAAAATTATGAGCCGCTCCACTACATTCCTGAGTTCACGTACATTGCCTGTCCATTGTATCTTTTGCAGCTCCTCTATCGCTGTTGGATGGACTTTCAACACAGGGCTACCCTGGTTTTCACAAATATCCTTTACAAAATGGTCCACGAGCAAAGGAATATCATCAAGACGTTGGTTCAGGGATGGGACTTCAATTAATATAACACTGATGCGGTGGTACAGATCTTCACGGAAATTCTTTTTGCTGATCTCTTCGTCCATATTTTTGTTAGTAGCAGCAATCACCCGCACGTTGACAGGTATATCTTTTTCGCCGCCCACACGGGTAATTTTGTTTTCCTGCAAAGCCCGCAGCACTTTTGCCTGGGCAGACAGGCTCATATCTCCTATCTCATCAAGAAAGATGGTACCGCCATCAGCCTGTTCAAAATCGCCTTTGCGCTGTTTGATGGCCGATGTGAACGAACCTTTTTCATGCCCAAAAAGTTGACTTTCTATAAGTTCTGAGGGTATCGCTGCGCAGTTCACCTCAATAAATGGTTTGCCGGCACGGTTGCTCTTTTCATGCAGCCAGCGCGCGACCAGTTCCTTACCTGTGCCATTGTCACCTGTGATCAGCACCCGTGCATCCGTCGGAGCAACACGGTCAATCATATCTTTGATCTGTTTTATGGCAGGAGATTCGCCGATCATTTCCCAGTTCTTGCTTATTTTCCGCTTTAAAACTTTTGTTTCGCTGACCAAAGTTGACTTTTCCAGGGCATTGCGCAAGGTAACCAGCAGCCTGTTCAGATCAAGGGGTTTTGCAATATAATCGTAAGCTCCCAATTTTAAAGATTCCACAGCCGTTTCTATGTTTCCATGTCCGGAAATCATCACGACAGGAGTATCGGTTTTGCTCAGTATGGCTTTCAGGACATCAATTCCGTCCATCTTCGGCATTTTGATGTCGCACAAAATAACATCATATTTTTCTTTGTCCACAAACTGAAGGCCTTCAGCACCATCGGCAGCGTCATCCACAAGGTATTTCTCGTATTCAAGTATTTCGCGAAGTGTGTTTCGGATACTTTTCTCGTCGTCGATTATTAATATTCTTGACATTTATTATTAATTGTTTGAGTTTTCTTTATTTTAATCCAAGATTAATTACTTCAGCTTCCTGTATTTTATCCTCTTAGGCCCAATATCGCCCAGGCGTTTTCTTTTGTTTTCCTCGTATTCAGAATATGAGCCTTCAAAATAATACACTTCCGAATTTCCTTCGAAAGCTAATATATGCGTAGCAATACGGTCCAGGAACCAGCGGTCGTGTGAGATGACCACTGCACATCCGGCAAAATTCTCGAGCCCTTCTTCAAGAGCCCGCAGCGTGTTTACGTCAATATCGTTGGTAGGCTCATCAAGCAATAGCACATTGGCTTCTTGTTTCAATGTCAGCGCCAGATGCAGACGGTTTCGTTCGCCGCCCGAAAGCACCCCGGATTTTTTACCCTGATCAGGCCCGCTGAAATTAAAACGCGAGACATAAGCCCTTGAGTTCATGGTACGGTTACCGAGAATGATATTTTCATTTCCTTCCGAGATCACTTCCCAGACATTTTTTTCAGGATCTATATCCACGTGTGCCTGATCCACATATGCAATTTTAACAGTTTCCCCGACTTTAAATGTGCCGGTATCCGGCTTCTCCAGACCCATCATCATACGGAACAAGGTTGTTTTTCCGGCACCGTTCGGGCCAATCACTCCGACTATTCCGCCCGGAGGCAGCATAAATTCGAGATTTTCGAACAACAACTTATCTCCGTATGCCTTTGACACTTTCTTCGCTTCGATGACAACATCACCCAGGCGGGGGCCATTAGGAATAAATATTTCAAGTTTTTCGTCTTTCTGTTTTACATCCTCGTTCAGCATGCTCTCATAAGCTTTCAGCCTGGCCTTTCCTTTGGCCTGACGGGCTTTCGGAGCCATGCGCACCCATTCGAGCTCGCGTTCAAGTGTCTTGGCACGCTTGCTTTCGGTTTTTTCTTCCATCTTCAAACGCGTGGTTTTTTGCTCCAGCCACGAAGTATAATTCCCTTTCCATGGGATGCCTTCTCCCCTGTCGAGTTCAAGTATCCAGCCGGCAACATTATCAAGGAAATACCGGTCGTGGGTAACGGCGATCACCGTTCCTTTGTATTGCTGCAGATAATGTTCAAGCCATTCCACGGATTCTGCATCCAGGTGGTTGGTTGGCTCGTCAAGTAACAAAATATCCGGTTCCGACAACAGCAGACGGCATAATGCTACGCGGCGGCGTTCTCCTCCGGATAAGTTTTCAACCGGAGCGTCGCTTTCGGGACATCGCAAGGCATCCATGGCGCGTTCCAGCTTGTTGTCAAGCTCCCAAGCCTCGTGCTGATCAAGAAGTTCGGTAAGCTTTCCCTGTCTGTCGATAAGCTTGTTCATCTCATCATCTGTCATGGGTTCGGCAAATTTATTATTTACCTCCTCATATTCTTTAAGCAAATCAACAATAGGCTGCACTCCCTCCTGAACGACTTCCTTCACGGTCTTTGTGTTATCAAGTTCAGGTTCCTGCAATAACATCCCGACAGAATAACCGGGAGAAAATACCACTTCGCCGTTAAAGGATTTTTCAATGCCGGCAATGATCTTCAAAAGCGTAGATTTCCCGGAGCCATTCAAACCGATGACTCCGATTTTTGCTCCATAGTAAAAAGAGAGGTAAATATCTTTAAGTACCTGCTTGTTCGGTGGAAACGTTTTACTGACATTTACCATCGAAAAGATGATTTTTTTATCGTCGGCCATTTTAGGTTATGAGATTTATATAAATTGTTTGCTGTTATATAATTAGGTAATATTTTGCAAAAATACACAATTAAAAGCTTATAACAGCTTATGTAAAAACTGATTCAGGTTTTTAGTAAGAAAAATTCAAAATAATCTTTATCGGGAAAGCACTTGCCACCCTTGTTCTCCAAGCATTAAGGCTGTTGTCCGACTAAAAACGTTCAGGCGGAATCGAGGTACTAAATACTACTTCGCCATATCCTTAAAATCCTCATCCAGCAATGCGTCAGATTTACCTGAACCAATACTATGGTTGCTGAAATAAAGGGGTTTGCCTTCTTTTGCTGTGATGATAAATTTATAGCACGTGCCGCTACCGGTTACCGTACCTTCCGGGCCAACTTTATGCAAAAAAGCGACTTTGGGGTTATTTTCTGAAATGGCTTTTTCTATTTCATCAGCCGTGGTAATTTTGACCGTATAGGGATAGAATTTTTTTATTTTCTCAGCCGTATTAACATTGGAAGCAAGGTCGGTACTTACCAGCCAGAGCTCGTAATTTTTCATGTCGGCCGCGTTTTCTTTTACGATCTGCTGAATATCCTTGCCTGGATTTTTCTCGCTGTAACGGATAAAATATTCAATGAATTTTATAAGCGCCGGAAACCTGTATTCGTATGATTCTTCATCCACCTCCGCATAAGAAACAGGTACGATGCAGAGCTCAGGTAATTTGTTCAGGTTCCTGGAAGCATCACCCATCACCAGGTTGATAATAGAGTAATCGAACATTTCACTTTTACCCATTCGTGCCTGCGAAACAAAAAGGAAAGAACTGCGACTGTCGCCCATTTTCTTTTCAAAATCCTCGTAAGTGATAACTTCAAAAGGTGTGATCTTCCAAATATCCTTCATCCCACTGGAAGCAAAAGCATTGAAAACCGAGAAAGGGTTTTCTTCAAGCACTACATAGGTTTTACTTTTCAAGAATGCGTTAACTTTTTCTTTGTCGGGAGCTTTTATCTGTGCCTTCATCATAAAAGGCAGGCAAATTAACAAGAGAATTATTGCAGTTATTTTTTTCATACTAATTGTTTTTTTATAAACGTCAAAGAGGGCGCAATATTTCAAGATTAATGCCAAAGATACAGGATTATAATAAATTCGCAATAAAGGGATAGAGAGTAATTCAAAAGGCAGAATGGCAGAAGTAGGAAGTCAGAAGTAAGAAGTCAGAAGTAGGAAGTCAGAAGTAAGAAGTAAGAAGCAGGAAGGCAGAAGTAGGAAGGCAGAAGTAGGAAGGCAGAAGTAGGAAGGCAGAAGTAGGAAGTCAGAAGTAGGAAGGCAGAAGTAGGAAGGCAGAAGTAGGAAGTCAGAAGTAGGAAGTCAGAAGTCAGATTTCAGGATAAAATAAGAATTTGTCGACTTTTATTAAGCTTTTTGTAGTTTTGTAAAAAATAGAAATCTAATATTATTTAATTCAACCATAATGAATGTACGGGAATTATTAGGTCAGGACCGGTTTGCCAAGCTTCTTGGAATTGAGCTGCTGGAAGTTTCAAACGGTAAGGCGAAATCAAAAATGGAGATCAGGGACGAGCACCTTAACGGAGTTAATATAGCACAAGGAGGTGTTATTTTCACGCTCGCCGATTTCACGCTGGCTGCGGCGGCCAATTCATACGGCAGTGTGGCTTTAGTCATTAACGTAAGCGCCAGTTTTGTAAAAGCAGCAGAAAAAGGGGTTTTATTTGCCGAAGCCATAGAATCATCAAAGAATATTAAAACCGCAACCTATAATGTCAATGTCACCAATGAACAGGGCGAACTTATTGCCGAATTTCACGGGATGGTTTATGTAAAGAAAGGAAGTTTTTAAGTCAGAAGTAGGAAGTAGGAAGTCAGAAGTAGGAAGTCAGAAGTAGGAAGGCCGCCTGAACGACTTCAGTCGGGCAAGACAGAAGTCAGATTTCAGAAGTCAGAATTGCAAAATATATTTTTGAATGAAATTGCACTTCATTCACGAGTAAGGAAATAAATGCGATTTCCCCCTTCTGACTCATGAAATCTGAAATCAATGTCTTACCTTTGCATTAACAATTTTTTCATGTCAAAAGATATTTTACAAGACTTAAACGAAGCTCAAAAAAATGCAGTAGAATGCATCAACGGGCCGCTGATGGTGCTGGCAGGGGCAGGCTCGGGAAAAACCCGCGTGCTTACTTATCGTGTGGCTCATCTTTTAAATCAGGGCATCGACCCTTTTAACATCCTTTCACTTACCTTTACCAACAAGGCTGCCCGTGAGATGAAAGACCGCATCACCAAGCTTGTCGGATCAACCGATGCGCGCAATGTCTGGATGGGCACGTTTCACTCCATCTTCGCCCGCATACTTCGTGTAGAAGGCCATGTACTCGGATATCCGCAGAACTTCACCATCTATGATACCGATGATACGAAAAGCATCATGAAAGCCATACTGAAAGAACAAACCCTTGATGTGAAGCAGTATCCGCCGCCTTATGTGTTGCACCGCATTTCTACTGCAAAAAACAACCTGATGTCGGCAGAAGATTACAACCGTAACGTGGAACTTACCGACTACGACAAAGCCTCAGGGAAACCGCAGCTCGGGCAACTATTTACCATCTATAACAACAAGCTGAAAAATGCTTTTGCTATGGACTTTGACGATCTGCTATATTATACAAACCTTTTGTTACGAGACTTTCCGGATATCCTGTATAAATACCAGCATAAATTTGTTTACATCCTCGTTGATGAATACCAGGACACCAATTACGCCCAGTATATGATCATCAAAAAACTGGCCGCCAACAATGAGAACATCTGCGTGGTAGGCGACGATGCCCAGAGTATTTACGGGTTCCGTGGCGCCAATATTCAGAACATACTGAACTTCAAAAGCGATTACCCGGATGCCAAAACGGTAAAACTCGAACAAAACTACCGTTCCACCCAAAATATTGTAAACGCCGCCAACAGCGTGATACAAAAAAACAAAAAACAATATTTCAAAGAAATCTGGACAGAAAACGAAGAAGGCAACAAGATACTTCTGATAAAAGCAACCTCTGACAACGAGGAAGGCTCCATGATTGCCAATTCGGTGTTTGAAACCAAGATGAATTTCCAGCTTCCCAATGCAGATTTTGCCGTGCTTTACCGTACCAATGCGCAGTCGCGTTCAATTGAAGAAGCCATGCGCCGGCTCAACATTCCTTATAAAATATACGGTGGCCTTTCGTTTTACAAACGCAAAGAAATCAAAGACCTTTTGGCATATTTCAGGTTGATCAATAACAACCGCGACGAGGAAGCCCTGTTCCGCTGTATCAACTATCCTTCACGCGGCATTGGCGACACCACCATCCAGAAAGTGGTGATTGCTTCAGCGGCACTGAAAAAAAGTTCCTGGGAAATTATGGAAAACCCTGTGTTGTATAATTTGCAGGCCAACTCAGGAACGTTGCAGAAGCTGAAAGATTTCATAACCATGATCAGCAGCTTTACAGCGCAGATACCCGTCAAAAATGCTTATGAGATTGCCCGCCAGATTGCTATTACCAGCGGCATATACAAAGAGCTAAAGCAAGACGAATCGCCCGAAGGTGTGAGCAGAATTGAAAATATCGACGAATTGCTGAACGCTATCAAAGAATTCACCGAAAAAGAAATGGTGTTTGCCCCCGACGGCACTCCGCTTGAAAACGCGCTTCGCACCCTCGACCTGTTCATGCAGGATATAGCACTGCTTACCGATCAGGATACCGAAGATAAAGAAAATGCAGACCGGGTCTCACTCATGACCATACACCAGGCTAAAGGCCTTGAATTTCCATATGTTTTTGTTGCGGGCCTCGAAGAAAACCTTTTCCCTTCGATGCAATCACTGCACAGCCGCGAAGACCTGGAAGAAGAACGCCGTTTGTTTTATGTGGCCATCACACGCGCTATGAAACGCCTCACCCTGTCGTATGCCGAAAACCGTTACCGATATGGGGAGATGATCTTCAGCGAAAAAAGCCGTTTCATTGAAGAAATCGATCCGAAATATATCGACATGCCACACAAAATGGCACAATCTGTAACGGGTGACCCCTGGGTGGTAAAAGCAAAACCGAAGCCCATAACCGCCAAATCCTTTAGCCCCAAGCCTATAAACACGCCACACCTGAACCTGAAAAAGATCACAGATATTTCTAAAGACCCGGCAAATTTTTCAGCTTCCGACATTGAAGATATTCGCGTCGGTATGACCGTGGAGCACATGCGTTTCGGGCAAGGCAGGGTGATGAGCATTGAAGGCAACGGGCCGAATAAAAAAACCACCGTCTTGTTTGATGGTATCGGAGCAAAACAACTGCTGCTGCAGTATGCAAAGCTGAAGATTGTGAATTAAGGTTTGATTTTGGGGAGCGAACATATTTCCAAAGTTGCAAAACAGACACTACTTTAACGAGTAAAAACATACTTGCATTTTCAAAATTCATCAAAACGAATAACCCATTATAACAATATAATAAATGATTACAGTATCAGATTTAAGCGTACAATTTGGAAAACGAATTTTGTTTCAGGATGTTAATCTGCAATTTAACCCCGGAAATTGCTATGGCATTATTGGTGCTAATGGGGCAGGAAAATCTACTTTTTTAAAAGTATTATACGGCGAATTAGAGAGTACAAGAGGAAATATTAGTTTGGGACCTGGCGAAAGGCTTTCTGTTCTTAAACAAGATCACTTTGAATTTGATGATTTTACTGTTATAAATACAGTGATGATGGGACATGCCGGACTATGTTCGGTGATGAAAGAAAAAGATGAAATCTATGCTAAACTCGATTTTTCTGAAAAAGATGGCATCAGGGCATCCGAATTAGAAGGGAAATTTGCAGAAATGGACGGATGGAACGCTGAAAGTAATGCAGCAAGTTTATTGAGTGGCATAGGTATTAAAGAAGAAAACCATTATAAGCTGATGAAAGAACTGAGTGGAAAAGAAAAAGTGAAAGTGCTTTTAGCTCAGGCCTTATTTGGCAAGCCCGACAATTTATTATTGGATGAACCTACCAATGATCTGGACTTAGACACGGTGCAATGGCTGGAAAATTATCTGGAAAATTTTGGCAATACGGTTTTAGTGGTTTCTCACGACAGGCATTTCCTTGATTCAATTTGCACCCATATTATCGACATTGATTTTAACAGAATCCAACAATTTTCCGGCAATTATACATTCTGGTACGAATCGAGCCAGTTAGCATTAAAACAGCAACTAAATCAAAACAAAAAAGCTGAAGAACGAAAAAAGGAATTGCTGGAGTTTATTGCACGTTTTAGCGCCAATGCGTCGAAATCAAAGCAGACGACCAGTCGCAAAAAAATGATTGAGAAATTAAATATTGAAGAGATAAAACCTTCAACCCGAAAATATCCCGGTATCATTTTTACGCCGGCCCGCGAACCAGGTAATGCTATTTTAGAGGTGACCAAGCTCTGCAAAAGCGTTGATGGCGTGATGCTTTTTAAAGATTTATCTTTTACGATTCAAAAAGATGAAAAAATCATTTTGCTATCGAGAGATTCGAGAGCGATGACCTATTTGTTTGAAATTATTAAAGGACATATTCCTGCCGATAGTGGCACTTTTGAATGGGGGCAAACCATAACCAAAGCATACCTTCCGCTCGAAAACGAACATCTTTTTAAAAAACCCATTCCACTTGTCGATTGGCTGGCTCAATTTTCAACCGACACTTCAGAAAATTATTTGAGAGGATATTTAGGAAAAATGCTTTTTTCGGGCGAAGAAATTTACAAAAAAGCCAACATCCTTTCGGGTGGCGAAAAAGTTCGTTGTATGATTGCCCGAATGATGTTGCGAAATGCCAACATCATGATGCTGGATACCCCAATCACCTGGATTTGGAGTCGATACAAGCATTTAATAATACCCTGATCAAATTTAAGGGAAATATACTGATGGCGTCGCACGACCACGAATTTATTCAAACCGTTTGCAACCGGGTAATAGAAATGGGCCCCCGCGGAATGATCGATAAAAAAATGGAATACGATGATTATATTTACGACACCAAACTTACAGAGCAAAGAAACGGGTTGTATAATTCGTAATCATATTTTAAAAGATTTAAGGAGTGCGAAGTTGCAAACTTCGCACAACGGATAGCGGCCCGAATAAAAAAACCACCGTCCTGTTTGAAGGTATCGGAGCAAAACAGCTTTTGCTTCAGTATGCCAAGCTGAAAATTGTGAACTAATTTTTTTACCGTCAAGATTGCAAAGAATCCGCCAGGTGCGCAAATGATTTTTGCCATCTCCATTTTTCTTTGAGGATTTTGCTTATTAATTATGTATCCTCTTTTTACTTAGATTTGCACAAACAAAATATACAACCATGAAAATTATCGTTCTGGGGGCCGGCCTCGTGGGCGGGCCAATGGCCATCGACCTTGCAAAAGATGAAGCATTTGAAGTCTGCAGCGCCGATATTAGCAATTCCTCTTTCGGATACCTTCAAAGCTTTGGAATTAAAACAATACAGGAAGATCTGTCCAATACCGAAAAAGTAAAAAAAATTGTCGCTGCTTATGACATGGTGATCAATGCTGTTCCGGGGTTTATGGGATTTCAGACACTTAAGGCCATCATTGAAACCGGAAAAAATGTGGTGGATATCTCGTTCTTTCCCGAAGATCCGTTTTTGCTGAATGACCTTGCTCTCAAAAATAATGTCATTGCAGTGATGGACTGTGGTGTAGCTCCCGGAATGATGCACATCCTTACCGGTTATGCCGATCATCTGCTGGACGAGACGGAAACAGCAATTACCTATGTCGGCGGTTTGCCGGAAATCAGGGAATATCCGTACGAATATAAAGCCGTATTTTCGCCCATCGATGTAATAGAAGAATATACCCGGCCGGCACGTTATATTGAAAATCACAAGCTGGTAACAAAGGAAGCGTTATCGGAGGCTGAACTTTTAAATTTTCCGGGGATTGGCACTTTAGAAGCTTTCAACAGCGACGGAATCCGTTCTTTAGGCAGCACCATAAAAGCCGCCAATATCAAAGAAAAAACCCTGCGTTACCCGGGACATATTGCACTGATGAAGGTACTGCGTGAAACAGGATTTTTCAGCCAGAAAGAAATTGAAGTAAAAGGAGTGAAAATTAAACCCATGGATGTCACTTCAGAACTTTTGTTCCCGATATGGAAACTTAACAAAGGTGAACATGACCTTACCATTATGAAAGTGATTATTGAAGGTAAAAAAGATGGTAAAAAACTTCGCTATACTTACGACCTGCTGGACAGATATGATGAAGAAACGCAGACACATTCGATGGCGCGAACCACAGGGTATACAGCCACTGTTGCCTTGCGTATGATCGCTCTTGGGCTATATACCCGGAAAGGTTTATCGGTTCCTGAATACATCGGCTACTATCCGGAATGTGTGGAATATATGCTTAGCGGACTTGCCGAAAGAGGCGTCAACTACATCGAAACTATAGAAGAAATAATATAAACCTTGTCGGAAAAATCAAACGTAATATTTCCCTGGGGCAGCGACAGGCGTTTCAATACGTTCTCTGCCTATTGCATAAAAACGTATGGCAGCCGGCTTCAAAAGCTCAGCGTTGATGCAGGTTTTACCTGTCCGAACCGAGACGGAACCATTGGAACCGGCGGCTGCTCCTATTGCGCTAATGATGCGTTCAATCCCTCCTACTGCCTGCCGGAAAAAAGCATCACCCAACAAATCAACGAAGGCATTGAATTTCATAAGTTCCGCTACCGAAGGGCTACAAAATATATTGCTTATTTTCAGCCCTATTCCAACACTTACAAAACTCTTGATGAACTTAAAAATATTTACGGCGAAGCATTGGCACATCCTTCAATTTCAGGAATTTCTATTGGTACCCGCCCTGACTGCGTTGATGACGAAAAGCTGGATTACCTGCAGCAACTTTCTGAAAAATATTTTGTGTCCGTTGAATACGGCATCGAATCATGCTATAATGAAACACTAAAAGCCATCAATCGCGGACATACTTTTGAAACGGCCGTGGAAGCCATCAAAAAAACTGCAGCGCGCCACATTTTTACTTCGGCACATATCATTTTCGGCCTGCCGGGGGAAAGCATTGAAGCCATGCTGGATCAGGCAGAGACCATTTCACGACTTCCGTTAAACAGCCTTAAACTGCATCAGTTGCAAATCATTAAAGGCACCCGAATGGCTGAAGAATACAACATCAATCCCTCCTCTTTTACACTTTTCAGCCTTGAAAAATATATTGATTTTGTTATAGATTTTCTGGAAAGACTCAACCCTGAAATCATCATCGAACGCCTTTCCGGTGAAGTCCCTCCGCGTTTTCTTGAGGTAAGTTCATGGGGATTGATTCGCGCCGACAGGGTGCTACAGATGATCGAACAACACATGAAGGAACGGGAAACATGGCAGGGACGGCTTTATAAAAAGTAGATATGCTTCGGTTGAATTATTTTATTTAAACAGTGTATAAAACATTGTTTAATTTTTTAATTTTGCCGGAGTATGAACACGGAAAAGAAAATTAAGCAAGCCGCATTGGAGCTTTTTCTCGAACACGGATTTGAACGTACCAGTATCCGTGATATTGCCGGGAAAGCAGAAATCAATATTGCGCTGCTCAACTATCATTTTCAAAGCAAAGAAAACCTTTTTGATTCCATTTTTTCGGAATTGCTCAGCACATACACACCTACCCTCAACAGCATTCTTAGTTCGGAGCTGGCACTCGATGAAAAGATAAAGCACTATGTGAGCAAGTATATTGATATCCTGCAGGAAAATCCACGGCTGACCTATTTTGTGCTTTCGGTATTGCAGCGTAATCCGGAAAAAATAAAAAAGCTTCATATCTTTCAAAACCTTTATGACACCGGAACCTTTTCGAGCCAGTTTGTTCAGGAAATAAAAAAAGGCACTATCAAACCCTGCGACCCGACACAGTTTTATATCAATATGGTTTCGCTCATTACTTTTCCTTTTACAATCAAGCCTGTGATTCAGGAAAAAAACAACATGGATGAAAAAGATTTTACAAGGTTTATGAAGGAACGTAAAAAGACCATTTCAGACCTTTTGATCCTCAGTTTAAAAAAATAGTACTCACGAGAAATCTTTATTGAAGGGCTCTTTAATCCAGCAACCAATAAAAATAATGCGGTGTAAAAAAGTAGGTCGCTATTATCAGCAGGTTAAATACTAAAATCAAAATATTGTTGAGCCCGGGATTTCGATACCTGGCAACAACCACAATAAAACGTATCAGGCTGAAAAGCAGGTAACCCATTAATAAAGGATATAATATCAACACTGGAATTCGCCAGGCCTCACCGAGGATCGTCATTGGCAACAGCGACTTTGGGTCGAACAATGATGAAGTACCGCAACAAAAAACATGATACAAGCCGTTTGTCCAATATGGTATCGCCATCCACCCAACAACAAAAACGAATACAAACATGCTCAGGTTGGCCAGTTTGTCTGATACCGTATGTTTAGAAAAAAAAAGGCTTGAGATAAAAACGATCAAAGAAATTAGTGTAAGCAGTATTCCTGAAAAGATAATACTGAACCGGGGCAGATAGCCGGGATAGGCGGCAGGCATAACTTGCCAGGGATTGGGAGTGGCAGTTGCAATCGAAATCGGCTGAAAGATGTTGGCAGGAATAACCAGCAGCAGCGTAACAGCTGAAATAACAAGCAATGTGCGCGTGCTTACTTTCATAATTATTTTCTGTGGCGGATTTTTTGTTTTTCAGAAATTTGCTGCCAGGTAAAAGGGCATTTCAAAGCTAGTTCCCTGTCAACATTCAGGTCACCATTGCATTTTACATGTTCAATGTTTGTGCCGTCGGTAAAAAACATCTGCCCGTCGATGGCGACAATCAGGTATTTGTATTTCGCTATTTCTTCTAATTTGGGCTTTTCAGCATTAAACTCTGTGTAATAATCAAAGGTGCTCCCCGGCAAAACCATGGTTAGTTTTTTATCCCGGATTTTTGCAGCAAATTCGGCCGCTTTCTTTGCCGTTAGTTCTTCAGGCACTATCTGACTTTCGTTTATATCCATCCGGAATGTAGTATCCGAAAACTGCCACTGGTTGGGGTACAGCACATACCAGGGATTTGACAAATCGATACCGAGGGCATTTCCCGATGTGTTCCTGATGCTTACATGGATATAAAAATAATCCGAAGTATCAGAAACATATAATTGTTTATCGATAGAGATAATGGCAAACTGGCCGTAATAAAAAAGTTGTTGTTCGGGCTGCACCCTATCCTGTGCCATACTTGTGTAAAAGCTAAAGCACAGAAGAACACCTAAAATAACAATCCGGATTTTTTGCATGATGAAAACAAATTTGTCTTATAAAATTAAGCAATATAACGTTTCCCTTACAAGATAATTTCAGGAACAAGTATAAATCAGCTGTTTTTTTTCAAAACAGCGAGGCATTCTTCCAGGCTGTCTTTCCATTCAGGGATTTGCAAATGAAAGTCGCGGATTATTTTGTCTTTGCTGAAAATACTATACTGAGGCCGCGTGGCAGCCGTCGGATAATCTTTAGTTTCAATAGGGTGAACCGGTATGTTGATTCCGGAAAGTTCGGTTATCGCTTTTGCAAATTCATACCACGTTGTATCACCATGGTTGGAAAAAAGATAGAGTTCCGGCTTACCAGGCAACGGATGGAACGAGATTATTTCCAGTATGGCTTTGGCAAGATCTCTGGCATAGGTGGGCGTACCGTACTGATCAGCAATAATCCTCAGTTCTGGTTTTTCATGTGCAAGGCGGAGTATGGTCTTAACAAAATTATTTCCGAATGAAGAATAAAGCCATGAAGTACGGATAATAAGTGAAGGCAGTGCGTATTTTAAAATTACTTCTTCACCTCTGAGTTTGCTGCTGCCATAGACAGAAACTGGATTAACAGCATCGGTTTCGTTGTATGGTGAATTTTTCGTGCCGTCAAACACATAATCTGTTGAAATATGAACCAGATAAGTTTTATTGGGTACGGCGGCTTTGCAGAGATTTTCAACGGCTGTGCCATTCAGTTGAAATGCAGCATCCCGTTCCTGTTCAGCTTTGTCAACTGCGGTGTAGGCAGCACAGTTTATGATAAGCTCAATTTGATTTTCTTTGAGAAAAGATGAAACTGCTGCTTCATCGCAAATATCAAGCTCCTCAATGTCGCTGAAAAAATACCGGTGTTGGGGATAATCCGCAGACAATACCTGGAGTTCGCGACCCAATTGTCCTTTACTGCCAGTAATCAATATTTTCATTATTTAATAATTAAACGTCTTATTTTTTACCGCAATCCGCCGTGGCGGAACGCAAAGAAAAAACGCAAAGACCGCAAGTTAAACTTATTCACAATGAACTTCTCAAAAACTTTTTTCTGACTAATCACTTATTAAAGTATTCAATAGTCTTTATCAGTCCTTCCCGGAGTTGTATTTTTGGCTCCCAGCCAAGTGTTGATTTTGCCAGTTCGATATCGGGCTTGCGTTGCATAGGATCATCGGAAGGCAAGGGTTGAAAAACAATTTTTGATTTTGACTTAGTAAGCTCAACGACAAGTTGAGCCAGCTCCAGGATGGAAAACTCAAAAGGATTGCCAACATTAACCGGCCCGATAAAATCATCAGGGGTTTTCATCATTCGTACTAAGCCCTCAATAAGATCGTCCACATAACAGAAACTGCGGGTTTGGTTCCCTTCTCCGTAAATAGTGATGTCCTGATTTTTTAACGCCTGAATAATAAAATTCGACACCACGCGGCCATCGTTGGGATGCATGCGCGGCCCATAGGTATTGAAAATCCTGACAATTTTTATTTTTACATTGTTCTGCCGGTGGTAGTTCATGAATAAGGCTTCGGCACATCGTTTACCTTCATCGTAGCAGGCACGAAACCCTATCGGATTTACGTTGCCCCAGTAGGATTCTTTTTGCGGGTGTTCTTTCGGATCACCATAAACTTCGCTGGTGGAAGACTGCAAAATTTTCGCCTGAATGCGTTTAGCCAGGCCCAGCATATTGATGGCGCCCATCACAGAAGTCTTGATGGTTTTTATCGGATTATACTGATAATGGATAGGCGACGCAGGACAAGCAAGATTATAAATTTCGTCCACTTCAATAAAAAAAGGCATGGTCACATCGTGCCTGATAAGCTCAAAATACGGGTTATCCAGCAAATGGACAATATTCTGTTTTGATCCTGTGAAATAATTATCCAGACAAATGACTTCGTTGCCGTCGTTCAGAAGCCTTTCGCAAAGATGTGAACCAAGAAAACCCGCACCACCGGTGACCAATATCTTTTTTTTCATAAATTAATTTGAGGTGTTGATACCTATGCAGAAATATTCAAAACCTTCCTCTTTCAGGTTTTTAATGTCATAAATATTTCTTCCGTCAAAAATCACGTGTTTCTTCAGCAGTTTTTTAATCACATTTAAGTTAGGCAAACGAAATTCTGTCCATTCAGTAACGATCAACAGGCAATCTGCATCTATCAGGGCTTCATACTGGTCGTTTACAAATTCTATTTTATCACCCAACCTTCGTTTTGCTTCCTTCATGGCGGCCGGATCGTAAGCTTTTATTTTTGCTCCGGCATTTAAAAATTTCTCGATCAGAACCAAAGAAGGCGCTTCGCGCATATCGTCGGTTTCCGGTTTAAACGACAAACCCCACATGGCGATGGTTTTATCTTTCAGCTGATTATTGAAATACTTCAACACTTTGTTGAACAAAACACTTTTCTGATCATCATTAACTTCTTCCACAGATTTCAAAACACGAAGGTTATAGCCATTTTCATTGGCCGTTTTTATCAATGCTTTTACATCTTTAGGGAAACAGGAACCGCCATAACCAATACCAGGATAAATAAATTTGTTTCCGATACGCCTGTCGCTGCCAATTCCATTACGGACCATATTCACATTGGCGCCCATGATCTCACAAAGATTGGCAATGTCGTTCATGAAGCTGATCTTTGTTGCCAGCATGGCATTTGCGGCATATTTTGTCATTTCAGCGCTGGGGATATCCATAAAAATCACCGGATGGCCATTGAGCGTAAACGGTTTATAAAGTTGCTTCATCACGTTTTGTGCGCGTTCCGATTCAAGTCCCACCACGATACGGTCGGGTTTCATAAAGTCATCTACCGCAGCGCCCTCTTTGAGGAATTCAGGATTAGAAGCTACATCAAAAGGAATATTAGCGCCACGGGCGTTAAGCTCACTGGTTATGGCGTTTTTAACTTTGACAGCAGTACCAACCGGTACGGTGCTTTTTGTAACCACCAGTAAATAATCATCCATGCTTTTACCAATTTCAGCAGCCACGCCAATCACATGTTTCAGGTCGGCGCTGCCATCTTCATCCGGCGGTGTGCCAACAGCAATAAAAACCACCTCGGCACCGGGAAGTGCAGCGCTGAGATCCGTAGAAAAATGCAAGCGGTTTTTTTCTACATTGCGGTGTATCATCGTGTCAAGCCCTGGTTCATAAATCGGCAAAATACCTTTTCTCAGGTTTTCAATTTTTTCTACATCAATATCTACGCAGACTGTATCGATACCTACTTCAGCGAAACAAGTTCCTGTTACTAATCCAACATAACCGGTTCCAACAACAACAATTTTCATAATATAGTTTTTAAGTTATAGAGTTAATTTTCAGCAAAAATAATCATTATGAGGTAATAAGGAAAAACATAATATTAAAAGTAATGCATTTTCAATTCAAATATTTTTCAAAACTGGTTTATCAAAAGTTCAATGCGCAATTTTAAGCCCGACGATACCAACAACGATAAGTAACACTGAAAGCATACGCAAAATGGTTGCCGGGTCTTTAAAGAATATTATTCCAATCAGAAATGTCCCGCAGGCGCCTATGCCCGTCCATACCGCATAAGCTGTTCCGATAGGAATGTTCCGCTGGGCAAACCATAAAAACAAACCGCTTAATGCCATTGATATTACAGCAATTATTATCCACAGCCATTTGTTTTCAGTTTGCACCTGGGATAATTTAAACCCCAGTGGCCAGCCTATTTCGAACACTCCGGCAATGAACAGATACAACCACTCCATAAACTAAAATTCAAAATTATCCATGCAAACAACCCACCTTTTCATGATTATGCTATTACCCCCAGTAAACTATCTACCAGCCGGCTGGCCCCAAAACGGAACAAATGTTTGTTGAGCCATTCTTTGCCTAATATGGTGTATACGATGTTATAATATCTTACGGCTGTAGCTGCATCAGAGATGCCACCGGCCGGTTTAAAACCAATGCGAATTCCGGTTTTCTCAAAATATTCCCTGATCGTTTCACACATAATCACAGCCGCCATTTCCGTAGCTGCTGGCTGAATCTTTCCGGTGGACGTTTTAATAAAATCTCCCCCTGCCAGAATGCCGATTTCGCTTGCCTTTCTAATGTTCTCCGGAGTTTTAAGTTCTCCTGTTTCAAGTATTACCTTCAAATGCGCATTTTTGCAAACAGCCTTAATAGCGGCAATTTCATCAAAAACGAGCTGGTATTGTCCTTCAAGAAATTTTCCACGTGAAATTACCATGTCAATTTCATCAGCGCCTTCCGCTACCGCAAATTTTATTTCTTCGAGTTTCACAAACAAAGGGGACTGTCCCGATGGAAATGCCCCAGCCACCGAAGCCACGTTAATATCTTTTCCTAACAGTTCGTTTTTGCACTGCCTTACAAACGGAGGATACACACAAACAGCCGCAACTTTAGGTATCAGCCTTCCAGTGTTTTCAACCGAATATGCTTTAGTACAGAGCGCTGTAACTCTGTCGGAAGTATCCGAACCTTCGAGTGTGGTCAGATCAACTAAGGAAAGTATGCTGCGGTATATTTGCTGCAATTCCTTGTCTTCATGCTGAATTTCAGCCAATGCATTTATCTTTTGATGCCATTGCTCTTCGGAAAGAACCGGGTATTCTGAAAATTGTATCATAGGAATTTATTTTTGAATAATTATTTTTTTTGTAAAAGTATAATCTGGACAATCAATTTTAACGTTATACAATCCATTTGCTAATCCTTCAACTCCAAAAAGTATAGAATTTTCACTTATGTTTTTCTTATAACAGGTTTCAGAAAAAACATTTTTTCCATTTATGTCTGTAATACTTATTGTGATGTCTTTGTCAGGAAAATCTGAGAAATTCACCGTTATAAAATCACTTGCAGGGTTCGGAAAAATATCGATCTGTGGTCTGGAAGCTAATGATGTTTCGGGCAATCCCGTATAAAACCCGTTCAGGGGCATTTGAATGTACGATGCATGATTTGAACTTACAAAGACCTTATTTGATGCAACCAGTGTGTCACCGGCTACGTACATGGCACCGCCGTTGTTGAGGTTGCAGTCGAACCGGGGATAATCCGATGAACTGACATCAACGCGGATACGGTGCCCTGCAAGAAAAGTAACAGCTATATCGGGCAATTCGATAAGTATTTCATACACCTGGCCAGGTGTCATGCATGAGGTATCATTTGCCGAAAAACCATCACGAAAACGCATCCTGGCAATTCCATCAGAAAGCAACATGGAACGGTTGTCGGGATATACATCGGTCAGGCGGACAGAAAAATCCGTATCTTTTCTATCGGAAGAAACGAATAGATGAATCTTTGCCTTGCCTTTCATCACCACATCGACGGTAAGGACATCAGTAGTAAAAACAATCATATCGCTCCGGCTTTCCACCTGCAATGCTTGATCATATGGTCCCTGAACCAGGTCAACATGCAAGGTTGGCCCACCAATAGTAGGCGACGGATCGCGAGGATCGTACAGGAATTCTTTATAAACATCGGTGCCTTGAGGCATTGAAGTTGTGATACCGCCATTGTCCTGAAAATACAAGGTGTGTTCGGTAACTCCTGACGGAGGCCAGGCCGGGCAATCCTTCCATTCATTTTCCCCCATCTGGTAATATTGGATATATGGTGAAGTATTCCAGTTATTAGGAACAGAACGCAAATAATAATCAAAATGTAACAGGGCAAGCGAATCGCTCCATCCTGCAGCATTTGGATATGAAAGTTCGCCCTGTTGAGGAGCCCCGACACCTGCATTACCATGCCCACCGTGCGTCCATGGCCCCATAAGCAATCGGTGTTTATCTCTGACATCTATTGCAGAGGATTGCCTGATACCGGCATAAAAATCCATCATCATGCTGATGTTGTGGTCGTACCAGCCTCCAATCATTAATAAAGGCACATTAATGGAATCCGGGTAATAATTTATTGTTTCCATGTAGGTCCATGCAATGTCATGCACCTGGTGTGCAAGCAAGGTCGGCGAAAGCCCGAATCCCAAGGCATCAAGCTGTTGAACATATTCCGTTCTATAAACCCCGCCGGGAAAATATTCGCCGTAGCTGTATTGCGGCCCGGCCACCAAAGGAACTGCACAAACCAAATGAGGCGGACGTTTACGGGCCGTCATAAATTGTATCCGTCCAAGTGCCGAAGGCCCCCAGGTTCCTACTTTTCCGTCGCACCATGTCCGGGCAGCTATCCATTCAACAAGGTCGTATCCGTCATTGGCCCGGTCGTAATTACCGGCACAGGCAGCAGATGAACCATAGAAACAGCGCCAGTCGGCAATGACCATCGCATAATTTGCCGTGGCAATGTTGTTGCCGAAAAGCGGCAAACCCACAGTCCTGTATAAAAGACGGTTATAAGGAGTCTGTACTAAAATAACCGGATATGCTGCACCGCCCGAGGTATCGGGAATGTAAACATCAACGGCAAGTTTTTTTCCATCGCGCATCAATACAGAATCGACACGTGTTGGCTGTATCAAAACCTGCGAAACAAGCGGCAAAATAAAAACTACATTTAATAAAAAATATGTAATTATTTTTTTCATAATTTCGGGCCCTGATTATTTGTTACAAAAATAAGATTATATCCCGATACTTGTATGAAAGACAAAACGAAACATTTAGTAATTATTTCGCTGTTATTGAATCTCGGTATTATCGGCACCTTACTGTTTGTGAAATTCAAAGCGGAATCGCGCCTGGCAAAAGTTTCGGGAATGCTTGTCCGGCTTGGAAATTCGGAAATTGATTATACGGTTCATGTGGAAGACACGCTGGAAATATCCACTGCTTTTACTATTGAGCAAACCATTCCTGTTTTAGTTGAGATGGGTGTGAAATACGACCTCCCGTTCAAAGCCATGATCCCAGTTGACCAACAGATCGAGACCCCTATCAAACTAACAATAAACCAGAAAATACATTTAGATACAGCCATTTTGTTCAAAAATAAGATTGTGGTCCCGCTGGATGAAATTATCTCCGTTGACCAGAAATTTACAATTCCTACGAATCGAAAAATGAAAAAAGGCATCGGGATCCCTATCATCGCAGATATTCCGCTTAAGCAAAACATTACGCTGGATATAAAAAATCCGATCAGTATCCTGACAGACATCCCTGTGAAGATCCCTATTTCGGAAAACATCCCTGTCAAAATTCAGCTGACGATACCCGTTGACATTAATGTCCCTCTAAACATTCCGGTAAAAAGTGAGGCGCTGATCACATTTCCTTACAAACTGCCGGTCTCCGGAAAAATACCTTTAAACCTTGATATTCCGGTAAAAATTCCATTGTCGGCAACGCCAATAAAATCAAAAGCAGATTCCATAGCGATTGAACTGCAGAATCTGCTTAAATTATAAAAGAGTTATAAATATTTTAATTCTTATTTCAGGATTTTATTTTTTTCGTCCAGTCGGAACGATGAAAACCGGAATAGTAGATTCGTGTAAGACTTTTTCCGTAGTACTTCCTAAAACAATGTTTTCAAGCCATCTTCTGCTGTGAGAACCCATAACGATAACATCCGCGTGTAAGTCTTTCGCAGCGGTTATTATAGCGTTGGCAAGATTACCTTCTTTTAGGATAGTTTTAATATTTTCGTCCCCGAGATGTTCCTTCGTTTTATTAAGAAACTCCTGAGCCATTATAACAAGATCATCATCATTTTCTAATAATTTCCATGGCCCTAACACCGAAAAGCCCATTATAGGAGCATGTTCGGAGGATGAATAATATAACGCGTAGGTAGTTACATGAAGTAATACTATTTCAGCTCCCATAGTTTTGGCTAATGCATACCCTGTTTCTGCAACCTTCTGTGCCGTTGGATCATAATCCAGTGAAATAAGCACTTTTTTCATTTTTTTTGTTTCCATGATGTTGAGTGTTTATTTGAAAATTATATAGTAAATGTTTCCTTTGATCAAGCTATGTCTTAGTAAAACAACATTATCAGGTGGTAAACGCCCATTGCTATAAGCATACTTATCGGGATAGTCAGCACCCAGGCCACCAACAACTGCTTTCCAACGCCCCAACGCACTGCCGATAGTCGCTTTGTCATGCCTGTGCCCATGATCGCGCCGGTAATGGTATGTGTGGTGCTTACCGGAATTCCGAATGCTTCAGTTCCGAAAAGCAACATGGCTCCAGATGTTTCGGCGGCAAATCCTTCAAATGGTGTCAGACGGGTGATTTTTGAGCCCATTGTTTTTACAATTTTCCATCCGCCCATCATAGTTCCGCAAGCAATACAAGTGTAACATCCAAGAACGATCCAGTGGGGAATAGTATGAATTTTTCCGGCCGGTGTAAAGGTAATATGTGCCCAATGAGGTATGGATGCAGGATCAACACCATTAAAATAAACGATAATAGCAGCTGTTATTATTCCCATTACCTTCTGTGCATCATTACCACCGTGTCCAAGGCTGAACAGGGCCGAAGACACCAGCTGTAGCGGCCTGAAAACCTTATGGACTTTGGCAGGTTTTACCCGTTTTGTGATATAAAGCATAAGTATCGAAAAAAAGTAGGAGATTACCATTCCCAATAAAGGTGCAAGAAAAATGAAAGCTCCTATTTTCAATATTACATTGCTGTGCACGATTCCCCAGCCGCCAAAAGCGACGGCAGCGCCGGCAAAGCCTCCCACCAAGGTGTGGGATGAACTGGAAGGGATTCCAAGATACCATGTAAGCAAATTCCAGATCGTTGCGGCAATAAGCCCGGCAAGTATTACCTGAAGATTAATAACGCTGGTATCAACCGTTTTTGAAATAGTATCCACAATATGCAATTCAAAAATAGCATAGGCAAGAAAATTAAATGAGGCTGCCCAAATCACGGCCTGTAAAGGTGTAAGGACTTTTGTAGAAACAATGGTTGCAATTGAGTTAGCCGCATCGTGAAACCCATTTACAAAATCAAAGGCAAATGCCAGAATTATGATGATAATTAGTAATGTGAAGTCCATAATATTTATTTTATGTTGTTTTTACAATGATTGCTTTGATAACATCACTCACATCTTCGGCCATATCTGTAGCTTTTTCCAAAGAAGTTAGCATTTCTTTTATTTTAATAAGTTCGATGGCATCCTTTTCATTTTCAAAAAGGTCTGATAAGGCTAGGTGATAAACGTCATCAGCCTGGTTTTCTATTTCATTGATCCGGATACAGGCATCGACGATCTTTTTTGGGTTTTTAAGGTTTTTTAGTTCCAGTATTGCAGATTTTATTTCCCGTGTTGCCTGAAGTATAAGTTCACTCAGTTCAAGAAAATATTTCGGTTCTGTTTTTGGCGGATGATTCCGTACCTTTCGTCCGAAACTGTTTATCAGGTCAATAACATCATCAAGTGATCCTGTTAGTTTGTAAATATCCTCACGGTCGAACGGAGTAATAAATGTCTTGTTCAATTCCTCATAAAGTGAATGGGTAATATTATCACCAAAATTTTCGTGCTCTTTAATGGCCACAAGGATTCTTTCTCTTTCAACTTTATCCGAAATCAGAAAATATTTATTCAGCAGCGTAGCACCTTTAACAAGGTTTTCAGCTGCTTCTTCAAACAATGGATAGAATTTTCTTTCTTTTGGTACGAAGGCCTTCCACACTTTTGAAATTTCCATTACTAATTTTTCTATTAAAGTTAATATATTATTTAATTAAATGCAAATTTACTCAGTTAAAAGTGCGCTTTATCAATAAAGAGGTTGTGTTTAGGTTAAGGTTATATTAAGTTTATGTTAAGTTTTTTTTTAGACGTTTTTAATTTGAATTTTTTCATTATGGCGCTGGATTGCTATTAAATCCTTAACATTAATTTAATGCCGTCTTAATATTCAAATAATACTACTGCGGTAATTTTGTATCGTGAAAAAAAACTTTTCAATTAACTAAAAACCAAGAGCTATGAAAAAGAACTTTATTCCCCTTATTATTTTATTCTTAATGTTAAATGGCATAAATAAGATTTTTGCTCAGGAACAACCACAAACCAATGGCGACAGTATCAGCCCAAAGATAGAGGAGGTGAAAAATAGTATCGAACTGCTGAAAACTGAGCTCGGTTTTCTGAAAAAAATTAAAATTTCAGGGTACCTGCAAGGGCAATTTCAAATTGCCGATAAGCCGGGAACCAAAACCTATGAAGGAGGAGATTTTTCGGTCGCCAGCGATAAAAGGTTTATGGTAAGAAGAGGGCGCCTGAAAGTAGCTTATGTTACGGATTTAAGCCAATTTGTGATTCAGATCGATGCAACTGAAAAAGGCGTTTCTGTAAAAGATGCCTATGCAAGTTTTACCGAGCCCTGGCTGAAAACTTTTGGATTAACCGCGGGAATTTTTAACCGCCCGTTTGGTTTTGAAATACCCTATTCATCGAGCCTGCGCGAATCCCCTGAACGCGCCAGAATGTCACAGGTACTATTTCCCGGCGAAAGAGACCTTGGCGCTGAAATCGTTGTCAATCTTCCTAAAACAATACCTTTCTGGAGCGGGTTCAAATTAGAGGCAGGATTATTTTCGGGCAATGGGATCAATCCTGATTTTAAAGAATATAAAGATTTTATTGGCCGTCTGTCTTTTACCGGTACAAACAAAAATGAATTCTTCAAATATGGTGTCGGGGTTTCATACTTAAAAGGAACAACATACAATGGCACCAAGAAGATTTATACCATGCAAACATTAAAAGATGATATGACAACAGGCTTTGGGGTTGATTCAACTGAAACTAACAAAGGCGGAAATTCCATAAAAGAATATCTGGGTATTGATGCGCAGTTCACCTTTGACTTCCCGTTTGGTATCACACAGTTGCGCGGCGAATTCATTATGGGGCAGCAGCCAGCATATGAAGGCACAACGGTCAGTACCAATGATGCAACGTTTGCTAAAACATTACCGGCAAAAGATACCTATATCCGTAAATTTAATGGGGCTTACTTCTGCCTGGTACAGAATATCGGAAGATCAAAATTTGGAATAGTTGTAAAATACGATTGGTACGACCCAAACACCGGTATTAGCGGGCATAATATAAAGCCCACCTATGAATATAATGGAAGTTTAACCAATAAAACCTTATTATCGGCAGCAGATATAAAATATCAGACTCTGGGTGTTGGTGTGAATTTTAAAATGATGGAGAACATTAAGCTTACGGCATATGCAGCCCTTGTACTGAACGAAAAGACTGACGTGTCAGGCTTTGGCGGTGATATAAGCGATAATGTTTATACGCTGCGCCTGCAATATAAATTTTAATAGAACAAATAATTACAACGATTTAAAAAACTAAAAAATAAAGAAAATGAAAAAATTAATTATGGCCGTTGCAGCTCTTATTCTGAGTGTATCGGTAATCAACGCACAAAAAGTCGCCTGCAAGATCAAAGGAAGCGACACCTGTTTGCCTTTATCGCAAAAACTTGCAGAAAAATTCATGAAAAAATACGGCGGATCTTCCATCTCGGTTACCGGTGGAGGCTCAGGAGTTGGAATTGCCGCATTACTTACCGGTACTACTGATATTGCGCAATCATCAAGGCCCCTGAAAATGGATGAGAAACTGAAACTTCAGGAAGCCGGAAAAGCTTATAAAGAAACTATTATCGCCTACGATGCCATTTCAATTATCGTGAATCCGGCAAATAAAGTGAGCCAGCTTACCCGCGAACAACTCGAAGGTATTTTTACCGGAAAAATCAAAAACTGGAATGAAGTAGGCGGAGCAGACTTAAAAATAGTTGCTTATTCAAGGGAAACCAGTTCAGGAACTTATGAGTTTGTAAAAGAACATGTGTTAAACAAAAAGAATTTTGCATCAACCGTAATGCTGATGCCTGCTACCGGAGCAATTGTTCAGTCGGTAAGCCAGACAAAAGGCGCCATCGGTTATGTCGGACTTGCTTATGTTGAGAACAATGTAAAAGCATTAAAAGTTTCGTATGATAAAGGAAAAACCTATGTCACACCATCAATTGCCAATGCCAAAAACAAAACATACCCGATAACCCGCCCCTTATATTATTATTACCTGACTAAGGTAGAAAAGTCAATTTCTCCATTTATTAATTATATTTTATCGGCAGAAGGACAGCAAATTGTTTTGACTGAAGGGTTTGTTCCGGTAAAGTAAATAACCAATATGAAATATTTTTCAAATGAAACGTAAGCGATTAAAAATATTCGAAAAGGTTTTTGAAGGAGTATTATTTTCAAGCAGTACCGTCACCAGCTTGACGGTATTGTTCATTATAATTTTTTTGTTCAGCGAAGGAATTGGCTTGTTTAACAGCACTCCGGTTGAAAAAAAATACAAGTTTATTGTCAGCAATGATAATACGGTGAAAGAACTGAGCAGCAAACAGCTGAAAGATATTTTTAATTATGATATTACAAACTGGCAACAACTGGGCGGCAAAAACGACAGTATTATTCTTTTTACCATAAATGATTTATCAACCTATTTTACCGATGAAGAACTGGGTGCCAATTTCGAAAACCTTCCTTCCAAAATCAATGAGTTGATTAAACAACAACCGGGAATACTGGCATATCTTTCAGACAAATACATTCCTGCTAAACTTGAAGGGCATGTGATACCGCTTACGAAAATTTCGGTAACAGATTTTGTAAGCGGAACAGAATGGTACCCTACTTCAGAGCCGGCGCCGCAATTTGGTGTTTTACCTTTGATCTTAGGTACGTTGTGGGTGAGTTTTGGCGCCATACTGATTGCCCTGCCATTGGGCCTTGCAACAGCAATATTCATGGCAGAGGTTGCCGGCCAGCGGCTTCGCAATATTTTAAAACCAGTAATCGAACTATTAGCAGGGATTCCTTCTGTGGTATATGGTTTTTTCGGTTTAGTGGTATTAGTTCCTTTAATCCAGCAATTATTTGATTTGCCTGTGGGCGAAACAGCGCTGGCAGGGAGCATCATACTTGGAATAATGGCTTTGCCGACCATAATTACTGTGTCGGAAGATGCGCTCAGGACAACACCAATTTCGCTGAAAGAAGCAAGCCTTGCATTAGGAGCTACACGCTGGCAAACAATTACAAAAGTTACCATTCCTTATGCGCGTTCAGGTATCACGGCCGCCTCAATTTTGGGTATCGGCCGGGCTGTTGGCGAAACGATGGCGGTACTGATGGTAACAGGAAATGCGGGTGTTATTCCACATACGTTCCTCGAACCCGTTCGTACCATTCCTGCAACTATTGCAGCAGAACTTGGTGAAGCGTCATACGGTGGGCTACACTTTAAGGCATTGTTTGCATTAGGCATTATACTTTTTCTTATCACGCTGATTATTAACACTTCGGTTGAACTGATAAAAACAAGGAGGTCATCATGATGTCGTTTATAAATAAAAGGATAAAGCAAAAAGTTGCCTTTTCATTTTTCAGCCTTGTAAGTGTTTTGGTAGTTGGCATTTTATTTATCATACTGGGTTTTATCAGCATCAGGGGAGCTTCGGTTATTAACTGGGAATTTCTCACTGCCATGCCTGATGAAGGGATGACCAAAGGAGGTATCCTGCCGGCCATAGTCGGAACCTTATGCCTTGTTGCAGGAAGTATGATATTTGCGTTTCCTGTTGGTGTTTTATCAGCCATTTATTTAAATGAATACCTGAAAGAAAACTGGGTTAAAAAGTTCATGAGATCAATGACAAACAATCTTGCAGGCATCCCATCCATTGTGTTTGGATTATTCGGCATGGCACTGTTTGTGAACAAACTGAAGTTTGGCGATTCAATTCTTGCAGGTTCATTAACTCTGGGGCTCTTAGCCTTACCTGTTATCATACGTACCACAGAAGAAGCGCTAAAATCTATTCCCGACCATCTGCGTATAGGCAGTTACGCTTTAGGTGCCACAAAACTGCAAACGATCAGAAGGGTTGTTTTGCCTATTGCAGCTCCAAATATCACCACCGGTTTAATATTGTCTATAAGCCGCGTTTCCGGTGAAACAGCGCCCATACTTTTTACCGTCGCAGCGTATTTCATACCAAAACTTCCACACAGTATTTTTGATCAGGTGATGGCGCTTCCTTATCATTTATATGTACTTACAACAAGCGGCACTAATATAGAAGCAAGTAAACCCATGGCATACGGAACAGCGTTCGTATTAATATTGTTTGTCCTTATCGCAAACCTTATGGCGAATGCATTCAGGCGCCATTTCAGTAAAAAAAATAAAATGAATTAAAATGAAAGAAACAGATATAGTACAAATTCACGAGCTGAAAAATTCAAAGATTGAAAATTTGTATAAAGCAGAAACCAAACAAGTAAATCTTTTTTATAAAGATTTTCAGGCGCTAAAAAACATCGATTTTGCTGTTAAACCAAATACGGTTACAGCGCTGATAGGCCCGTCGGGTTGTGGCAAGTCAACATTTCTCAGATTGTTCAACAGAATGAACGATCTGATTGATGGTGTGAAAATAACCGGAGACGTTATTCTTGAAGGCAAAAACATTTATGAAAAAAATATCATCGTGGATGAACTTCGAAAATCCGTTGGGATGGTTTTTCAAAAACCCAACCCGTTTCCGAAATCTATTTTTGAAAATGTTGCCTACGGTTTGAGAGTAAACGGAGAGAACAATAAAAACCGGCTGGAAGAAATTGTCGAAAAATCGCTGGTTCAGGCGGCCCTTTGGGATGAAGTAAAAGACAAATTAAAAAAATCGGCTTATGAACTCTCCGGCGGACAGCAACAACGCTTATGTATCGCACGGGCACTTGCAATAGAGCCGTCGCTGATACTTATGGATGAACCGGCTTCAGCTCTGGACCCTATTTCTACAGCTAAAATCGAAGAACTGATCTATGAACTGAAAAATAAATATACCATCATCATCGTAACTCATAATATGCAGCAAGCTGGGCGTGTAAGCGATTATACCGCGTTCTTCTATCTGGGTGAACTCATAGAATTTGATAAGACAAAAACCATGTTCATCAATCCACAAAATGTAAAAACCCAGAATTACATTACCGGCAGGTTTGGTTGATTTTTTTAATAAATAAAATAAAACAAAAAAAATAAAAATTATGACACATTTAGATACAGAAATTCAGGATTTAAAATCCGATGTCCTTGAGATGTGGAGCTTGGTTATCAATCAACTCACGAATGTCAGAACAGCACTCATTGATTATGATAAAGAACTGGCAAACGAGATCAATGTGAACGAGAAAAGGGTTGACGCTTTCGAGCTGAAACTAAACATGGATTGCGAAAAAATTCTCGCATTGTTCAACCCTGTTGCCATCGACTTAAGGTTTGTCCTGGCTGCCCTGAAAATTAATTACAATCTCGAACGCATCGGCGATTACGCAAACGGGATATCCCATATAGTCATGGATTCTGAAAAACCATTCTGCAAAGAGCTGATAAAAGAAACGCAGATCATTGAAATGTTTGATACGAGCCTGGAAATGCTTTGGGGAGCTTATAATTCTTTTGAAAAAGAAGACAAGCACTTGCTGGCTGATCTTTTCAAAAAAGATAAAAAACTCGATGAGATAAATTTAAATGCAAACAAAAAGATAGCCGGTTTGATCAGGAATAATACAGATTGTGTTGATGAAAGCCTGTACTTGCTTTCTGTCATCAGAAGGTTGGAGCGCGTAGGTGATCAGACTGTAAATATTGCTGAAGAGATCATCTTTTTCATTGAGGCCAAAGTACTGAAACATCAGAAACTTAAAAAGCAGGAAAAACCTAATTAAACCATCCCTAAAATCCTTAAGGTTAATTTGGGTGTTTTTATATTTAATCCTGCAGTTAAAAAATACGGAAAAATAATTTTTGGCGTATTCGATGAATGGATTTGTATTGTTGAGTTTTTAAAGAAAAACCAATCGGTATTGGTGGCTTTTCCAGGCATTTTTTAGAACAAATTTCTGATGTTTAGATGGGGTTGTTTGAACATCATGGCCTTTCAGGCAACTTTTTTCTTATCGAGTATGGTATTATACGGCCTTAAAACTGCTTACTTAGGAATGCCGTATTCCAGGTCAATGATTTTTGCATCATCCTTACCAAAATAAATAAAACTTGCCTGAACAAATGATGGAGGGCCAAATTTGTCCATGGCGTCGTTCGAGAATCCATAACCCTCTGTAGGAATACCCAAAATATTTTTATCAAGTTTCCCGTCTTTGTTGATGTCATGCAAGGCTGCAATGGCATAGTTACCATTCGGAATGTTTTCAAACTTAATCAGTTCCTTGTTGCCGCTAATGTGTGTGATGCTTCCCTTGTAAGGTTCTTCAGCCGGGAAATCAGTTGCACTATTAAACAAAGCAACCATTAATTGCCCTTCCGTACTTTTAAATCCAGTTACCAGTATTAGTAAAGTTCCTGTCTCGGTTACCGGAGAATTTTTTTCATCATGTCCAGAAATAGTACCGGCGGCAAAAATAATAGATAAAAGCAATGCTGATTTTTTCATGTTTTTAAGAATTATTTTTCCTTTAACTAATAAGTAAAGTGTAAAGGATTCACTTTGTCTTTTAATAACTTAAAGAGGCGATCATTTATTTCCACATTAAATTTTTTTAGGGTTTTTTAACAATCCTCTGAAGTGCCGTATTGATCTCAAATGGATTGTCCCTTTTGATCAGATAAAATTGGATCACCGGCAACTTTGCTATTTTACAATCCAAATGAAAAATTTAGTTAATTTTATACTTTTAAAAAAACAGGAATATTCAATGGAAAATGAACATATTATTCTTCTGGTAGACGACGAGCCTGACATCATTGAGTTTCTAAGTTATAATCTGAAAAAGGAAGGCTTTAAGGTTTACACAGCCGGCAGTGGCATTGAAGGAATTAAAACCGCGAAAGAGGTCATCCCGCACCTTATTGTGCTGGATGTGATGATGCCCGGTATGGATGGTATAGAAACTTGTTCCGAACTAAAAAAAATACCTTCGCTGGCAAAATCTCTTATTATGTTTCTGACAGCGCGTGGCGAAGACTATTCGCAAATTGCAGGGCTTGATGCCGGGGCCGACGATTACATCACCAAACCTATCAAACCACGCCTGTTTATCAGCCGCGTCAATGCGTTGCTCCGCAGGTATTCTGATGCTGAGGAGCCCACACCCGAAACACCCACCATGAAAATTCACGGCCTGCTTATCGACAGAGAAAAATACATAGTTATTAAACAAGGTCAGAAAATTGTGCTGCCGAAAAAAGAATTTGAGTTGTTGTATCTCCTGGCATCAAAGCCAAACAAGGTGTTCACACGCGAAGAGATACTCTCAAAAATATGGGGCGATAATGTTGTGGTAGGCGATCGTACTATTGATGTGCATATCCGGAAAGTCCGTGAAAAAATCGGAGGCGAATTTTTAACAACCGTAAAAGGCATCGGTTATAAGTTTGAATCGATATGAAAAAATACCACCCTCAGGACATTTCTTTTAAATTAGCTTTTTATGTGCTGTTGTTTTTTTTAGCATTGATTTTCATTTATTATTTTTTTATTTCAGGCCTGCGGTTTGACTGGCTTTACCTGATCATTATCGGCATGCTGCTGTTTTTTGTTACTTACCTTGTCATTAAGAAAGCGGTAGAAAACTATATCTACAAAAAGATCAGGGTGTTGTATAAAACCATACATAATTTGAAAACGCCCAAACAAAAAATAAAAATTGAAGATAACTGGCTTGAAAATGCAGAAGCAGAAATTGAAAAATGGGCCGAGGATAAAAAAAACGAACTGGAAAATCTGAGAAAATCAGAAAACTACCGTCGCGATTTTCTTGGCAATGTATCTCATGAACTGAAAACCCCCATTTTCAACATACAGGGTTATGTCCTTACATTGCTTGATGGCGGCCTGGAAGATCAGAGCATCAACCGTGAATACCTCCTGCGTACCGAAAAGAGTATCGACAGGATGATCGCTATTGTCAACGATCTTGAAATAATCTCAAAACTTGAATCAGAAACGCTGAAGCTTGAAAAAGAAAAATTTGAGCTGTCGGCCATAGCTCATGATATTGTTGAAACATACGAAATTAAAGCACAGCAAAAAAACATCGCCATACATATTCATAATAAACTTCCCGGCCTTGTTCAAGTTTTTGCCGACAAAGAAAAAATACGGCAGGTATTGAACAACCTCCTTGAAAATGCTATCAAATATGGCAAAAGGGATGGCCGGATAAAGATCACTTTTTATGACATGGACGAATCCATATTGGTGGAGGTTTCCGATACCGGTATCGGTATTCCCCAGGAAGATATTCCAAGGATTTTTGAACGTTTTTTCCGCTCAGCAAACGGCAGGGCGCTCGAACATACAGGGAGCGGGCTCGGCCTGTCTATCGTTAAACATATTATTGAAGCACACGGGCAAACGATAAATGTACGCAGCAGCCTTGGAGTAGGAACCACTTTTGGCTTCACACTGCAAAAAGCATAATTCTTTTGATGGAAATCTGAAACAAAAAAAGTGCGAAGTTGAACTCCGCACTTTTTTTTTAAACAATTAATCCTGTTTTGCCGTATGTCCGCAACGTTCTTTCCAATCGGACTTTAACTTTTCGCGTTCTTCGGGGCTCATATGCATCCATTTCCCATGCCAGTCGTGTGCATGGCTGTGAAATTTATGATGGCCAGGCCCATGCATGAATCCGCCAAAAAGTATCTTTGACAGTACCAGTATTCCTAATGCCTGCCAAAAAGTAATAGTACTTATTCCCAGCACTCCGGGAAGTATGGCATTCCATAGAAGCATTACCAAGCCCCCGAAAATAAATACACCTGCCGTAATGGCAATCGGTATGAAAATACCTTTAATGATCCAGGTTCTTTTTCCGTTTTGTCTTCCGCAACACATCATGATTTCTAAGTTTTAAATTGTTAATAATCGTTATACATGTTTTGAAGCCGCTTACGCAGATGAGCCACAGCGTAACGCTTACGCGATATGATCGTTTTAATATTATCACCGGTTTTGTCAGCGATTTCCTGCAGGGTCATTTCCTCCAGCTCATTCCAGACAAATACTTCCCGTTGCTTTTCGGGTAGTTCGTTCAAAACTTCAAAAAGTTTTTCCCTGAAATATGCCCCTTCAGATTCCGAATCAGGATTCACTTCATCCTCAACGAGTGCTTCAGGATAATGCATTTCTCCGTTTTCATCTACATAAACAAAATCTTCGAGCGACAAAGGCATTTGTTTACGCTTTTTGTCTATGATCCTGTTTCGGCTCACGCGATAAAGCCACGCACTCAATTGTTCTACAGGCTCATTATCGTAGATGGAGCTCAACTGATACCACACATCCTGCAGAATATCCCGGGCGTCATCATCATTCTTTACACGACTGCGTATAAAACTGAACAAACGCTTTCCATAATTCTGCACAGCATAAATTATAGACTGTTGTCGCTGCGCCATCGGTAATGTTATTAACTCGTCCATATGAACAATAAGACGAATGAAACAGAATAATACTTTAAATTGAGGTTATTTTTTTGACTATTATTTCAGATATCAAAATAGAAATTATCCTACTCAGAACTTTAACATCTGACCTGCCTAATACTTAAGCCACTTCCAGAGTTCGCGGTAACTTATTTTTTTCCCATACATTAGAATTCCAGTGCGGTAAATTTTCGCGGCAAGCCAGGTACAAGCAAGAAAGCCCAGTACCAGCAATCCCATAGAAAGAATAAGTTCATAAACAGGTACGCCAAAAGGTATCCTGATCATCATAACAATAGGAGAAGTCAGCGGGATGATGGAAAACCAGAAAGCAATAGGCCCCTGTGGATTTTCTATGATGGGCTGCGCCAAAACAAAAGCAAGTATCAGCGGAATGGTGATCGGCAGCATAAACTGCTGCGTATCGGCCTCGTTGTCCACCGCGGATCCGATAGCTGCAAACAATGCCGCATATAAAAGGTACCCAAAGAGGAAGAAAAAGAAAAATGATGCGATAATCAGTGTAAAATTGTAATTCCCGATACTTTTGAACAAGGACTGAATCATTTCGTTGTCGGAATTCTGAACAGGTTTGGTATTCGAATTTTCGGGAAAAAGTGTGTTGCTTTGTTTGGTGAATTGCGCCTGTTCCGTTTTTGCAACATCTTTGTGCCCAACAGTCACCTGAAATACAGTAACTATTGACAATGTCAGCACAATCCATAACAGAAACTGTGTCAGTCCCACCAATGCGATACCGACAATCTTTCCCAAAAGTAACTGGAACGGTTTTACCGAGGAAACAATGATCTCCACGATACGGCTTGTTTTCTCTTCAATCACGCCCCGCATCACCTGATTTCCATACATGAAAATTGAAAAATAAATCAGAAATCCTGCAAAAACGCCGATCAGCGTTGTCGCCAGTGGAAGGTTCTTTTCTCCCGTTTTGATATTTTCAGAGTTTATCGTAATATCAACCTTGGCCTCATCAATTTTCTGTTTGTCGATTCCGTATAATTCTATGAGTTTTTTATTTTCATAAATATACTTCATTTTATCTTCAATGTATGACGTAACGGTATTTCCGGGTTGTTTGTCGGAATAGTAAATAATGGCTTTGGTGGGCTCAATAAGGCTTGGTTTAGGAATATACAACAACGCAGCTGATTTACTTTCATCAAAATTTGCAATCGCCGTTTCAAGACTGGAATTTATATAATTGAATTTTATAGTCTCGTTACTGCCCAGTTTGTCGTAAATTCCGGTTTCATCCAGTACATCGATGACTTTTACTTCTTTGTCGAGCTTTGTAATATAATAGGGAACGATCATCAACGCGGCCATCAGCAAAGGCCCCAGAATGGTCATCACGATGAAAGACCTTTTTTTCACCCTAGATAAATATTCGCGTTTTATGATGATCAGCGTTTTTTTCATAGTGCTTATTCGGTCAGGTTATTAGAAGTTGAATTATAATGAGGTGTATCGGAATTTACTTTTGCAATAAAAATATCGTTCATGGTTGGAATGATTTCCTGAACAGCATGGATGTTGCCGTATGGCATTATCGCCTGGATGAGTTCATTGGTGGTTTTGTTGTTCAATATTTTTATTTGAGCTTTAAGCAAATCTTCATCGTGTGATTCCGCTACCACTTCAAAATCGTGATTCAGGGTGTCTTTCAGCAGTTTGTTATAACCCGCGATTTCAACCTGATAAATATTGGTCTTGAAAGAGAATTTAATGTCCTTCACTTTGCCTTCCAGAATTTTTTTCGATTTATTTATCAAAGCAATATGGTCACACAATTCTTCCACCGAAGCCATATTATGCGTGGAAAACAGAATCGTGGCGCCGTTATCTCTTAACCGGAGGATTTCATCTTTAATGAGTGAGGCATTTATCGGGTCGAAGCCGCTGAATGGCTCGTCGAATATCAGTAATTTCGGTTCATGAAGCACCGTAACAATAAATTGAATTTTTTGCTGCATCCCCTTGGAAAGCTCTTCAACCTTACGGTTCCACCAACCTAAAAGTTCAAATTTATCGAACCAGTATTTCAATTTTTTCAAGGCATCGCTATATGACAATCCTTTGAGCTGCGCAAGATACAGGGCCTGCTCGCCGACTTTCATTTTTTTATACAAGCCTCGTTCTTCAGGCAGATAGCCAATGTTATCGATGTGGTATTTATGAAGTTTTTCACCGTGAAGTAACACCTCACCTTCATCCGGCATCGAGATCATATTGATGATTCGTATCAGCGTAGTTTTACCGGCTCCGTTAGGGCCCAGCAATCCGAAAATGCTTTGTTCGGGGACCTTTATAGATACATCATCCAGGGCGACATGATTCGCGTATCGTTTGGTAATATTTTTTGTTTCAAGTAAATCCATTTACAATTGATTGCTGTTAAATGAAAACTGTTTGCTGCTTACTGAAAAAATTCCCTCATCTTCTCAAAAAAGTCTTTGTCTTTAGTACTTGGCTGAGGCTTGACATTTTCAGAATCCATCATTTTTGTGATGGTATTTTTTTCTTCTTTTGACAAATGCTGAGGTGTCCAGACACTGATCCCGACAAGCAGGTCGCCACGTCCGTGATAATTCAGCGACGGAAGCCCTTTCCCTTTCAGCTTTAATATTTTCCCTGATTGGGTACCTGGTTCAATTTTCACCCGTGCTTTACCTTCCAGCGTAGGTATTTCAACACTTGTGCCCAGGACAGCTTCAGGAAAACTGATGTATTGCGTATAAAGAAGGTTATTACCGTCACGTTGCAGGTCAGGGTGTTCCAGTTCTTCTATCAGCACAATCAGATCGCCGGGATGCCCGCCGCGAGCAGCTGCATTGCCTTTGCCACTAACCGACAACTGCATGCCTTCAGCAACACCTGCCGGAATTTTAATACTAATGATTTCGTCGCCTTTAATGATTCCGTTCCCGAAGCAGGAAGTACATTTTTCAGTAATTGATTGTCCTTCGCCACTGCAAGTGGGACATGTGGATGTGGTTTGCATCTGCCCGAGAAACGTATTGGTAACGCTGACTACATGGCCCCGGCCATTGCAAGTCGTACATGTTCTGTATGATGTTCCTGCTTTGGCGCCTGTACCTTTACACTCCGGACATGAAATATATTTATTGACATTGATTTTTTTCTCAACCCCTGTGGCGATTTCTTCAAGTGTAAGCTTGATTTTAACCCTGAGGTTGCTGCCATAGTTTACCTTGCGGCGCTGGGATGAACCGCCAAAGCCGCCGAAGCTGCTGAAAGCGCCGCCGAAAATATCGCCAAAATGGCTGAAGATATCGTCCATGCTCATGCCGCCTCCGCCAAAGCCGTTGTTACCGTTCACGCCTTCAGGCCCGAAACGGTCGTAACGACTGCGTTTTTCAGGGTTGCTCAGCACATCATAAGCATGCGCCGCTTCTTTGAATTTCTCTTCTGCCTCAGCATTTCCGGGGTTTTTATCAGGATGGAATTTAATCGCCATCTGGCGGTATGCTTTTTTCAGTTCCGCCTCGCTGCAGTTTTTGTCAACCCCGAGAATTTCGTAGTAATCACGTTTTGTCATAAAAAAAATTTAGTTGGCAACTACCACTTTTGCAAAACGCAGTACCACGCCATTCAGGTAATATCCTTTTTCCGTCACATCAATAATTTTGCCTTTTTGTTCCTCATTTTGTGCAGGAACATTGGCTATTGCTTCGTGGAGGTCGGTATTAAAAACTTCGCCCATAGATTTTATTTCTTCCAATCCGTTTTTTGTAAGTACGGACTTGTATTTTTCACAGATCAGGATCAGTCCCTCTTTCAGGCTTTTTAATGTTTCATCATCAGGAAATGCGTTGACAGCCCGTTCAAAATCGTCGAGCACAGGCAACATCGCAATCATAACATCCGCTGACGCTGTTTTAATGAGTTCCAGGCGTTCTTTTGCGGTGCGTTTTCGGTAATTATCGAATTCTGCAAACAGGCGTAAAAACTTATCATTTAATTCATCAATCCGCTTTTTTTGTTCGGAAATAATGTCATCTTTGTCGGGTTCCGTGCCTTCAGCTGTCATTTCTTCTGTATCATTCATAGTCTGTTCATTTGCAGAAGTATTATCTTCACGGGCATTCTCATCTTTCGGGTGCGCAGCCCCTTTCTTTTTCATAGTTATAGTTCCTTTACTAGTTCTGGTTGGGTTAGCAATATTTTTGCCAATGGGCTTATTCAGGACATTTTGTCAGAACAATGTATCTTTAAATTCTTCCACCTTTTCCAGCTGATTAAAAGCTTCCTGATCTTCTTCAACATCAAAGAGTTGAAGCTGGTTTTCGCTGATATAATCTTCTTCAGGCAGCGAGTCGGCAAATTTAATGATATAATCCCTGATGGCGGCTTTTATCATTTTATTCGGGCTTACTTTCCTGGCCCTGCAGAACTTATCAATGATTTTTTTCTGCTTTTCGGAAAGTTTAAACTCGAATTTTTTATACTTTATCTTTCTTTTTTTCTTTTTTTTGAGTGCTGCCATCTGATGATATTTTTCATTACCCATTATAAAAGAGAACAAAAGTAATAAAAAAACAAATTTTTATCATCATAATCCTTTTCTTTGAGTAGGTTTTTTTATCTTAGCATCCTTTTAACGAAATAATACAAGAGATGATAAACGATAAATTATTTGATCCTAAAAGCATTGTGGTTGTGGGCGCTTCAAACGATGTCACGAAACCCGGCGGGAAAATCCTGAAAAATATCATTGACGGAAATTACAACGGAAAACTATTTGTTACTAATCTTAAAGAATCTGTAGTGCAGGGTATCAGCAGTTTTAAAGACATTTCAGACCTGCCCCAGGTTGATCTGGCATGTATTGCCATAGCTGCAAAATACATCCCCGAAACTGTTGAGGTGCTTGCCCGGAAAAAAGGAACCAAAGCTTTTATCGTTATCTCGGCCGGTTTCAGCGAAGAAAGTAAAGAAGGCGCTGCGCTGGAAAAACAAATTGTTGAAACAATAAACAGTGTTGACGGCTGCCTTATAGGCCCAAACTGTACCGGAATATGTACTCCTTTGCATCACAGCTATTTTACCCTGCCGATACCGAAACTGGAACCACAGGGCTGTGACTTTATTACAGGCTCAGGAGCCACAGCATGCTTTATTCTGGAAGCCGGAATTACCAACGGGCTGACATTTGCCAATGTTATTGCGGTTGGAAACAGCGCACAAATAGGCGTGGAAGAAATGCTGGAATATTTCGATAATACTTTTGATCCCGCAACCAGCTCTAAAGTAAAAATGCTGTATATCGAAAATGTCAGAAACCCTGATAAACTGCTGAAACATGCTTCATCACTTATTAGCAAAGGCTGCAAAATAGCCGCTATTAAAGCAGGTTCGTCGGATGCCGGAAGCCGTGCCGCTTCATCTCACACCGGCGCTCTTGCAAGTTCTGATGTTGCCGTGGATGCCTTGTTCCGTAAAGCCGGCATCGTTCGTTGCAGCGGAAGAGAAGAACTGATTACCGTGGCTTCCGTTTTTATGCATCCGGAACTTAAGGGTAAACGTATTGCCATTATCACGCATGCCGGCGGGCCGGCTGTAATGTGTACCGATGCCTTGTCAAACGGCGGAATGGAAGTCCCACATATTAATTCAGCGGCCTCCGCTGAGCTGCTGACGAAATTATTTCCGGGTTCTTCGGTGGCCAACCCTATCGACTTTTTAGCTACCGGAACAGCAGAACAATTAGGTATCATCATCGACTACGTGGATCAGAAATTCGATAATATTGACGCGATGGTGGTGATTTTCGGCACACCCGGATTATTCAGGCTTTTTGATGTTTATAATGTGCTTGACGCGAAAATGAAAACAGCAAAGAAATCGATCTTTCCTGTTTTACCTTCTATCATAACTGCTGCAGAAGAAGTGAAGGATTTTATTTCTAAAGACAGAATAAATTTTCCCGAAGAAGTTGTTTTGGCAAACGCGCTGGCAAAAATTTATCATACAAAAAAATCATACGAGCTGGAACCTGAGCTACCGCAGGTTGATACTGTAAAAATCCGTTCGGTCATTGATAATTCAAAAGACGGTTATATCGCTCCCGCCGAAATTCAGGCGTTGATGGATGCTGCCGGAATTCCGCGTGCCGGTGAAGCGGTGGTCACCACAAAAGAAACTGCCGTTGCTGAAGCACAGAAACTTGGATACCCGGTGGTCATGAAAGTTGTCGGCCCTGTTCACAAATCCGATGTGGGCGGCGTGGTGCTGAACGTAAAAAATGCCGAAACCGCCGAACGCGAATTTGAACGCATGATGAAAATAAAAGACACGACGGCCGTTTTGATACAACCGATGCTCAGCGGGACAGAACTTTTCGTCGGAGCCAAATTCGAACCAAAATTCGGGCATATGATCTTGTTCGGGCTGGGAGGCATTTTCATCGAAGTGCTGAAAGATGTTTCGGCTGGCCTCGCTCCTATTGGAAAAGCAGAAGCCGGCACCATGATCAAAAGTTTAAAAAGCTACAAAATCATTGAAGGTGTCCGCGGGCAAAAAGGAATCAATCAGGAATTGTTAGTTGATATTATCATGCGTTTATCAGCGCTCTTGAAGGCTGCTCCGGAAATTCAGGAACTTGATTTTAATCCGTTGCTCGGCAATGCTGAAAAGGTAGTGGCTGTGGATGCCCGCATTTCCATTCAAAAATGATTTTTTCTTAAATGGTATAAAAAACCTTTACTATTGCCGGGGCGACTAGCATCTTTATGGCTTGCATGCAGTCACCCCGACAATAATAAATTTTTATTTTGATTTAATAGCATTCAACGTATCGTGGACCACAATAACGTCATCGGTAAGCTTTCCACCAACCATATACATTTTCTTTCCAAGCATATCCAGATTCCAGCTTGCATCAATATTGTCCCTGTCGTAAATCAGGTTTTCCACGTTTTTTGTCATGAAAATACTTTTACCTTCGGGCACTTCCAGAATTATTTTTACAGACTGGTTGCGCCATTTTTCATTCGCAGGCAGCATAAAATAATTATTGATAATCAGCGTAGAATCCGGAATTTTAACATCAAGTAAAATTGCTTCGGCTCTTTCCCGCGCACTCATGATTGTAGTCCCACGCGAAAATTTCACCACAGTAAGTTTGTAATCACCGGTTTTTGAAGGAATGATTTTCAGCTTCGGAAATCCGTATGCAATAAGCTTGTCATCATAGTTGGAAAAATAACAGTTTTTAAATACGAAACGCTGATGGTCGTAATTATCAGTTTCAATTAATTCTTCATCAAGATAAGGCTTGTTTCTGAAGGCGGGCAGGTTGTCCGAAACATCAATGGTCAGCATTTCTTTTGGCTGCGGTAACACAACCTCCTGTTTAACGTTGCTTTTTTCGTTGAAATTGCCAATTACGTTTACCGTTAAGAAGATTGCCAGGATCAGTCCTGTAACCCACAACAGAGAGGCAGTGACTGATACGATACGGATTTTGGTTTTGATCCCGGCAATCAGCCGGATGCTGTTGAAAATTAGCATTAACAGCGGCACCCCGATTAATAAAATCAGGGAGACAACCACAAGCTGCTGCTGCCAGAGGTTTTCAAAAAACAAATTGGAAAGTACCGGAAACGATATAGACGAAATTCCCCATTTGGTAAAAAACAGGAAGCTGTCGGATGCTGTCAGTGAAAGTACCAGCGATCCGGTTAATATGATGGCAATAACCAACAGTACTACTCCTAAAAAAATCAATAAGGCACGGAGCAGGTAATAAATAACTTCACCCAGAGTGCTGCCGAAACCCGTTCCGGTTTCCTTTACAGGCCTGGCCTGGCTGATAACTGACGCCATATACCTTTGCTGATGTGAGTAGTACCGTTCTTGTTCAGCCCGGCGTTTTTTCTGCCTCATTTCTGCATTTTTTTTCCGTGATGAAGGATTTGCATCTTCCTTCTTTTCCTTAAACCGCGACTTCAGATCTTCAAATTCGTTTTTGATATTTTCCTGAATTTCTGAAATCGTCATTGGCTGGCCTTTCATGTTAAGCCTTTCCTCGGTAGTTGACGCCTTCGGAATAATTATCCAGAGTAAAAGATAGACCAGCGCACTGGATCCGAAGATAAATAAGGCAACAATAAAAAATATCCTGAACCACACCGGATCAACATTAAAATAATGGCCCAGCCCGGAGCAGACACCGCCTAGCACTTTGTGGTCATCATCGCGGTAGAGGCGTTTTTTGAAGCTGGTGCTCTTTTCTTTTTCCTTTTCTTTCCCCTCTTCGGAGCTGCCAATATCATCCGGCTGACCCAGAATTTTTATTGTTTCTTCCACATCAGCAGGTACAATAAGGGGCTGCCCCAGTTCAATTTTGCTTTGGAAAATTTCTGCAATCCGGCTTTCAATATCCTGAAGGATCTCTTCTTTACCTTCTGTATTTACAAAATGCTTTTTCAGTGAATCGAGGTAGTTCTCAAGAAGCTTGTAAGCTTCTTCATCAATCTGGAAAAACAAACCGCCGATATTGATCGAGATAGTTTTATTCATGGCTTTATTTTTTATTTTAATTATTTTTCTTTGTTATTTGTTTTACTGAATTAACAAGGTCTTTCCAACTTTCTTCAAGATTGTCGAGAAAGATCCGGCCATCACCGGTGAGCGTATAATATTTCCGCGGCGGCCCTGATTTTGATTCTTCCCATCGGTATGTGAGGAGCCCGTCGTTTTTCAGCCGGGTCATCAACGGATACAGCGTTCCTTCGACTACGATGAGCCTGGCGTCCTTCAGCTTTTCCATAATGTCGGAAGCATACACATCCTTTTCCGAGACAATGGAAAGTATGCAATATTCAAGGATGCCTTTCCGCATTTGCGCTTTTGAATTTTCAATATCCATTTGTTTGCCTCAGATTTTTTTGGTTACCAGATATTATTCCCTGTCTTTCTGTGTATATTTTCACGGGTTCTCTCTGTGTCTTTTGCAGGTTTATAAAAAGAAAATTCATAACCGTATAAAAAAAGCAGAACTCTTCATCAATAGCTGCCTTTAATTTGATCATGTTGTTTTTCATAAATACATGTTTAAAAATTCATATTTATTTTCAATTCCGGTACAAAGATAATACAAAATTTAGTACTATGCAATACAAAGTACTAAATTTTTCAAACTATTTTAATAAATAAATGCAACTAACTGTTTTTCAATATGTTTTTAATACTATTTTTTCTACGTTGTTCAAAACTATTTTAAATTTGTGCAAGAATAATTACTCAAAATGTAAAATCTATGAAAGAAATTAACAGATAATACTATATGTAAAATATGGAAGATAGTTAAGAAGGGATTAGAGAGAGATTAGAGATGGGCACTTCGGCTTCGCTCAGTGCCCATATAATATGCTCACCACCCTTATGATGCGCTCAGTGCCCATATAATATGCTCACCACCCTTATGATGCGCTCAGTGCCCATATAATATGCTCACCGCCCTTATGATGCGCTCAGTGCCCTTTAAGATAAATGAACTAAATGAGTTATCAGGAGGGACGGGAGGTTTGAGATTGGGAGATTGGGAGATTAGGAGAATTGGCACTTCGATCCGCCACAGGACTCAGTGCCCTTTAAGATAAATGAACTAAATGAGTTATCAGGAGGGACGGGAGGTTTGAGATTGGGAGATTGGGAGATTAGGAGAATTGGCACTTCGATCCGCCGCAGGACTCAGTGCCCTTTAAGATTAATTGGTTAATTGAGTTGAATTAGGAGGAATGGAGATTGGAGATGGGCAATTCGGCTGCGCTCATTGCCCTTCTAGGAAAAATGGGTTATTGTATTGAATACGAATGATAGGAAAATGAGAGATTAAGGGTTATTGGAGGCAATAAAAAAAGCCACCCGTGAAGGGCAGCTTTTTTAGAATAATTAATTACAATAATTTATCCTTTGTAAAACGGGAACTTCACAACTTTTGCCTTGATAAGTTTCTCGCGGATTTTTACATAAATTTCGGAATCGGGTTTTGAATATTCTGTTTTAACATAGCCCATGCCGATATTTTTTTGAAGTGATGGCGCCATGGTCCCTGAAGTAACTTCACCGATTTTGTTTCCGGCAGCATCGCAAATTTCATAATAATGACGTGGTATTCCGCGGTCAATCATTTCAAAGCCTACCAGTTTATGGCTTACACCTTCGGTCTTATGTTTAAGGTTGTATTCTTTGTCAATAAAATTCTTTTCGTCGGTGAATTTTGTAATCCAACCCAGACCGGCTTCAATAGGTGAAGTAGTATCATTGATATCATTACCATACAGGCAGAATCCCATTTCAAGGCGTAATGTATCGCGTGCTGCCAGTCCGATCGGTTTTATTCCGAACTCTTTGCCGGCTTCCATCACGGCATTCCACATTACTTCGGCGTATTTATTCGGGAAATAAATTTCACAACCACCCGAGCCGGTATAACCGGTTGTGGAGAAGAGCACATCGTCAACGCCCGCGAATTTCAGCACTTTAAAAGTGTAATATTCCATATCGGTCACCGTGGTTTCGGTAAGTTTCTGCATGGCTTTCAGCGCCAGAGGGCCCTGAATGGCCAGTTGTGAAGTTTCATCCGAAGCATTGGTGAGCTTAACCCCCAAATTGTTGTTTTTATTTACCCATGCCCAGTCTTTGTCAATATTAGCAGCATTTACCACAAGCAAAAACTTTTCAGGGCCAAAACGATAAACCAGCAGGTCATCAACAATACCGCCCTGTCCGTTAGGGTAACAGGAATACTGGATTTTACCGTCCCAAAGTTTTGATGCATCATTGGAGGTGACATACTGAACAAATTCCAGCGCTTTCGGGCCTTCTACCCAAAACTCGCCCATATGCGAAACATCAAAAACGCCAAGAGCTTTGCGAACCGTTTCATGCTCGATAATTAATCCTTCATACTGAATGGGCATATAAAAACCTGCAAACTCAACCATTTTTGCTCCGGCTGCCTCATGAATTTTACGAAATGCTGTAGTTTTCATTATTATATTATGTTTAAAAAGATTTATAAATATGTGATAAGTGTTTTGCTAATGGAAAAAGTGTGTTTAAAAAATCAATTTGTACGACAGGGCAAAAATATAAATAATTACTTACGATTAAAAGAACTTTTTTGAACGGTAATAATTTGCTCTTAGTGAAATGATATTTTACGGCAAATTTATTTTTATCTTTGACAACTGATTAACTATACAAGAAATGTTTTTTTCAAAACTTAATATTCCCCGCTGGCTCATACTGCTGATTGACATACTTATTTGCGCATTTTCAGTAGTCCTGGCCTATATGCTGCGATTCAACTTCTCACTACCCGAAACTGATGCACACGACCTGCCCTATGTTCTTTCGTATATTGTCGGGATCAGATTTATTACTTTTATCATTGCAAAAACGTATACCGGAATCATCCAATACAGCAGTACCAGTGATGCCATACGGATTATTATCGTAACTACTATCGGGTCTTTATTTTTCGTGGCCACCGACTTGATTTCATATTTTTTCATCAACAAAATAAATTTTATTCCATACTCTATCATCATCATTGATTTTATTACAACTTCCTCACTCCTTGTTGCATTCCGCATATTTGTAAAAATTGCTTACATGGAGATCAATAATCCCTCGCGCAACAAGACCAATGTGCTGATATACGGTGCCGGTGAAAGCGGACTCATTTCCAAGCGTTCACTCGACCGAGATGCAGGCACCAAATACAAGGTGCTCGGCTTTATTGACGATGATCCCAAAAAGATAGGAATGAAAATCGAAGACATTCCGATTTATGGTTCGGACAAACTGGAAAAGCTTTTAGAAACCAATGCCATCGAACACCTGATAATCTCCATCCAGAACATCAAGGCATCAAAAAAACAGGAGATCATCGAAAAATGTATGGCATACAACACCAAGGTGCTGAGTGTGCCGCCGGTAAGCAGATGGATCAATGGCGAACTCAGTTTCAAGCAGATCAAAAAGATCAATATTGAAGATTTGCTGGAACGTGATGAGATTAAACTTGATGAGGAAAAAGTTAAGCTGGAACTCCTTGATAAAACCGTATTGGTTACAGGCGCCGCCGGATCCATAGGCAGTGAGATCGTGCGCCAGGTTGCACGGTTTTCGCCTAAAAAAATCATTCTCATTGATCAGGCAGAATCGCCCATGTACTTTCTTGAGCTGGAACTGAATGAAAAATACCCAGAGGTGAATTTCGAGACCATCATTTGTGATATCAACCACAAAGTGCGGATGCGTAAGATTATGGAAACATTTGTGCCGAATATCATTTATCATGCGGCAGCTTATAAACATGTTCCTTTGATGGAAAACAACCCTGTGGAGGCAGTATTCACCAACGTAATAGGAACAAAAATTCTCGCCGATCTTGCTGTGGAATTCAAGGCTGAAAAATTTGTGATGATTTCCACCGACAAGGCCGTAAACCCGACCAGTATCATGGGGGCTACAAAACGTATTGCAGAAATATACACACAATCACTTAAAAGTAAGGGCACGACACGCTTTATTACCACACGCTTTGGAAACGTGCTCGGATCAAATGGTTCCGTGATACCACTGTTCCGTGAACAGATTGAAAAGGGTGGGCCTGTGACCATCACCGATGCGGAAGTAACCCGGTTCTTTATGACCATCCCCGAAGCCTGCCGGCTGGTGCTAGAAGCAGGAACGATGGGCAACGGCGGTGAAATTTTCATCTTCGACATGGGCAAGTCAGTAAAAATCCTTGACCTTGCAAAAAAGATGATCAAGCTTTCGCGCCTGACACTTGGTAAAGACATTCAGATAAAATTTACAGGGCTGCGTCCCGGCGAAAAGCTGTATGAGGAACTGCTCAACAATAAAGAAAATACCCTCCCGACCTACCATCCCCAAATCATGATCGCGAAAGTTGCTGAAACTGATTTTGACACCATTTCAAAACAGGTGAACGAACTGGATAAATTGCTTTACCTACACGAAAACATGCAGATCGTAAAGAAAATGAAAGAAATTGTTGCAGAGTTTAAAAGCCAGAATTCGGTTTATAAGAAGTTGGATGAGTAAAAATTTGATCATCAGCCTTTTCATTCCCTTGTGGCATCTCAATCGTTATCCGGCCATCCGAAGGATTAGGATACAATAACAATTGTTGTTCGGAAGCGGGTTTATCATCTATACCCGGTTCAATTTTCATAGAGCATGTTTAGTTAGTACAAATATGGTATTATCCGATATTTTACTTTTTCAGTATAATTCTTCCATAAATCGCCATACTTAGAAGAACAACGTTTGTCATCATCGATCTGACGCATCGACAAAAGCACAATATAATATAAAGGGTAAAGCCATACCCATATAATTCCCGGATAACCAACACTAAGTGCAATAGCCAAACTCATTAAAATTTCACCCAGATAATTAATGTGCCTGCTGATGCCCCAAAAGCCATTAGTCAATAATGTCATATTGCTGTCAGAAATAATTTCTGGTTTAATCCATAGAAATATGTTCTCAGGATTTATCTTGAAAAAATATTTTTGCATGTTTGCACCGCGTGACAAGATCCAGCCGGATATGAAAATAAGTGCAATACAAAAAAGCAACCATGTGTTTGTATTTGGATTTTGCAAATTAATGGTTGACCACAGGGCGATTAAATAAAAGTAGGGATAAAACGTCAGGCAACCCCAACCCAATTTTAACCCTACGCGTTCAGCAAAAAAATCATAGGTATACAGATGTACTTTTTCGAAAGTTAAATAGTCCCAGACAAAAAAAGTCAGCATCATCGCGCACAAAATTACTCCAGAAGATATGTTCCCAAAAACTAAATAATGATGTGCCACAAAACCCAACACATTTAATTGAAGCATCACTGCCCCAATTAAGTATAACCATATTTTGGCATCAATTTGTCTGTTCCGGGACTGTGGATTTTCCAGTCTGCCAAAAAAAAGATCGGCAAACCATGATTTGCCTGTTGATGGATAAGGCAACACCATAATTAGTGAAAATATCAATCCCAATGTGAAAGCGCCAGCCAGACTGTACCATCTGATCACATAAAGCCAATCATAAGGAACCCATCCCAGATAACCAATCAAAAACCATAGAACAATGGAAATTATTAAAACAAGAATCCCGTTTAGTTTGTATTTTAATAATTCTCCGGTTTGGGAATGCCTTACATAACCGGTTACCCGTCGTCCTGGCAGGACGTAATGCAAAAAAGTAATTAAGGCATATATTATCCAGGGTGTAAAGAAACCAGCTAGTTGTGTCATCATGATAAATTTTTTGTATTAGTTTCCATTATTGAAATCGCTAATTTTCTGGGAAATAATCGTCCCATAAAAAAACGAGCCATTTTATTTGTAAATCCGGGAATTGTCGTAGGCCCTTTACCAAGAGCATTTAATGTTTTCGCTGCAACTTTATTTGCATTTAAGGTACCGGGAGCATCTTTTGCATTTTGTGCATTTTTATATCCAGGCGTAATGATAGCGCCTGCACAAGATGCAATCACATCTATTTTATGTTTCTTCAATTCTTTCCAGATTCCTTCAGCAAAAATAGCATTAAATGCTTTTGATGCAGCATAAGTCGCAATTTTAGGACTACCCTGTGTTCCAGCAAGCGACGACATCAATACAATGCCTCCTTTCCTTCTTTCTATCATTTGGGTTATAAGCAGTTTAGAAAGCAGCAAGGGTGCCTTGATGTTTACATCAACTATTTTTATCAGGTCTTCTTCAGAAATATTTTCGAAATAGCCAATTGGAGCATAAGCTGCGTTATACACTAATAAGCCGATATTTATCTCCAGTTGGGAAACGAAATGTTTGGTTTGTTCAAAATCAGCCAAATCTAGTGATAGATACGTTATTTCGATTTGATATTTGTTTCTCAAGTTGTTGGATAATACTTCTAATTTATCCAATCGTCTGGCAATTAAAATTAAATTTAGCCCGCGTTTTGCCAATTCTTCGGCAAAAGCAGCACCTAATCCTTCAGAAGCTCCTGCAACTATTGCCCAGGGTCCATATTTAGATTTGAAATCATGCATTGATCATAAATAAGCTGGACAAATTAAAGGTTTTTTGGATGCTAATTACTTTGATCAATATCATAGTTATTCTTTTTTATAATTGGCTATAACTATTTTGTTGATGCTTGTGCTGCAATATTTATAATAGTTATTATTCTTGCAGTATTTATAGGTCGTGCATCAACTAACCCTTCAACACCTTATTCACCAAATCGGCAGCATCCTGCAACTTAATAGCAGAGAAAACTTTTAGCCCGGACTTGTCAATGATCTCTTTTGCCTCTTCGGCGTTGGTGCCTTGCAACCGGACAATTATTGGAACTTTTATTTCCCCGATGCTTTTATAGGCATCGACAATACCGTTGGCAACCCTGTCGCATCTCACAATCCCACCAAAAATATTTACGAGTATAGCTTTGACGTTTGGATCGCTGAGGATGATGCGAAAGGCTTCCTCCACGCGTTTGGCATCTGCGGATCCGCCAACATCAAGAAAATTTGCCGGTGAACCTCCGCAAAGTTTGATAATATCCATGGTGGCCATCGCCAAACCGGCGCCATTTACCATGCAGCCTACGTTGCCATCAAGCTTTACGAAATTCAAACCGTATTTTCCTGCTTCTACTTCCGTGGGGTTTTCTTCCGAAAAATCGCGCATATTGGCAATAATGCAGTGGCGGTACAAGGCGTTGTTGTCGGCAACCATTTTAGCATCAGCGGCAAATATCTTATCATCGGAGGCTTTGATCACCGGGTTTATTTCCAGCAACGACAAATCGCAACCTGTATAAGCCTTATAAAGATTTTTCAAAAAGGGCAACATGTTTTTGTAGGCCTCACCTTCAAGTCCGAGGTTAAAGGCAATCCTGCGGCATTGAAAAGCCTGCATACCAAGCGCCGGATGTATTTCCTCCTTAAAAATCTGCTCCGGTGTTTCTTCGGCCACTTTTTCGATATCCATCCCACCCCGCGGCGAATACATGAAAATATTTTTTCCGGTCTGCCGGTTCAGAAGGATGCTCACATAAAACTCTTTTATCGGATTCGGCCCAGGGTAATAAATGTTCTGTTCGATAAGCACTTTATGCACCTGCTTGCCTTCGGCTTTTGTCTGTGGTGTTATAAGCTGCATACCGATGATTTGCTTCGCATAATCGTACACTTCCTGATAATTTGAAGCGATTTTCACGCCACCGCCCTTGCCTCTTCCGCCGGCGTGTATCTGTGCTTTCACTGCGAACTTTTCGGAGCCTGTGCTGGTATTTACAGCGTAAGCAGCATTTTTTGCTTCTTCGGGGGTAGTGGCGATGATACCTTCAGGGACACTTACATTAAAAGTTTTCAGAAGTTCTTTTGCCTGATATTCATGTAGATTCATGTTTTTCTTTTTTTATGGATTTCAAAAATAAGGAAAATATCAAATAAAATATGGTTTATAAAAATAAAAGATTGAACAGAAAAAAACGCAACATTCATCTCCAGTTTAGCATTAAATATTTATTTTCGCAATAATGAATGGAATTGCTAAAATATTTTGCCCTTTGATAGTGTTGTTGTTGTTGTTTTGTTCCACTGATATTTCAGCTCAGAAAAAAACATCTCACGCGGCACGTTTTTCAACGGTTCCCAAGGTTGACGGCATTTTAGATGAGGCCTGCTGGAAACTATGCGATTCTATTGAGGACTTTGTTCAGTATATCCCAGTTTATAATAAGAAACCTTCTCAAAGAACTGTTGTCCGGATAGGCTATGATGATGAAGCCATTTATGTAAGCGCCATGATGTACGACACCGCTCCGGATAGTATCTACCGGGAAGTCGGCACCCGCGACGATGAACTCAATGCCGATAAATTTGCCATACAGTTCGACACATACAACATGCAGACTGATGCCTATACTTTTACGGTTTGGGCCTCCGGGACACAGGCCGACTGGCGGCAAAACGACGCAACATACAATGCCGTCTGGCAAAGCGCTGTGAAAATTATTGATAAAGGATGGGTATGTGAGATGAAAATTTCCTATTCAGCCTTACGGTTTCCAAAAATCAAGGAGCAGGTTTGGGGAATGCAGATTTTCAGGGGCATCAGAAGGTATCGGGAAACTGACCAATGGGCGCTGGAAATAAAAGGCAATGCCAATTACCTAAAAGACTGGGGAACACTGGAAGGCATTAAAGATGTGAATCCTCCGCTGAGATTATCCCTTACTCCTTTTATTTCGCTTTATGGTGATCATTATCCTTATAACGAAAAAGGAAAAAGCAATTTTTCATATTCATTCAGCGGCGGGCTGGACCTTAAATACGGGATCAACGAAAGCTTCACGCTGGATGTAACCTTACTTCCCGACTTCAGCCAGGTACAGTCGGATTATCAGGTTAAAAACATCACTGCTTATGAAACAGTATATGAAGATTACCGCCCTTTTTTCACTGAAGCCATAGACCTGTTTAAAGAAGGGGATCTTTTTTATACAAGAAGAATCGGCCGCGTCCCAAAAGGCTTTTATAGTGTTTATGATTCGGTAGAAGCCGATGAAATTATCAAAAAAAATCCCGGCCAGGCTAAATTGATTAATGCCATAAAACTCTCAGGCAGGAATAAAAAAGGGACAGCCATCGGTGTGTTCAATGCTATCACCAATAATATGTATGCAACCCTGGAAGATTCAACAGGAAACACCCGAAAAATCCTTACCGAGCCCTTAACTAATTACAATATTCTTGTCCTTGATCAGATTTTAAAAAATAATTCAAAAATATATTTCGTGAACACCAACGTGATCCGGGATAAAAAATTCGATAACGCCAATGTTACGCTGCTCGGATTGACATTAAACGACAAAAAAAATGTATATCAGCTTGCAGGTTCTGGTGCCATGAGCCTGAAGTTTCACAAAAACGACACATCGGATAATAAAATCACCAACACGCTGGGATATCAGTATGCGGTGTCGTTCGGAAAAGTCAGCGGAAAATTTCAGTTCAGCGTTTACCGCAATGAGATGAACGATACCTGGGATGCAAACGACCTCGGTTTGGTATTGCAAAATAACAGAACCACTACCGGCGCAACATTCAAATACAATATTTATGAACCTTTCTGGAAGCTTCGCGATATGTCGAACACCCTGAACATTTATCATACGGAAAACTTCCTGGCCAAACGTGTGGAAGAATTTCAAATAGAATACACCGGGGTTGTTACTACACGAAAATATTTAAGCATTTGGGGGGCTTTTACGCTGAGTCCGCTTCCGGTGAATAATTTCGCGGATACCAGAAGCCCCGGCAGGTTTTTCGTCATTGACAGATGGTATTGGCTGTCTCTCGGAAGTTCTTCAGATTACAGAAAAAAATTCGCACTCGACATGGGCCTGGAGCTCTGGCAGGAAATTAAAGGTGACGGAATCTATTATGCAATAACAGTTAACCCTATTGTCAAACCTTCCAACAAGTTTACCTTTGATATTGCCAGCAAATACGAAGGCAGTTATAATGATATCGGCTTTGTCTATAACGACGACATTGGGAATATCATCATAGGCAAACGCGATATTATTACGGTTCAGAATCAGCTGGAAGCACGGTACATGTTCAGGAATAATTTATCACTGAGCCTGCTTGTAAGGCATTACTGGTCGAAAGGAAAATATGACAACCATTATAAACTTGATAATGGCGGGACGTTGATCGTGGATCCGCTGCTTGTCCTGAATGAAGATTATAACTTTAATTTCAATGCATTTAATGTTGATCTGATGTTTTACTGGGAATTTGCTCCGGGCAGCAGCCTGAATATCACTTACAAGAATAATATTTCTAAAGACAGCCCGATCATCATTCCCTCCTATTTCAAAAACTTTGGAAACATCTTTTACGAAAAACAACTAAATTCGCTTTCCATAAAAGTCGTTTATTACCTCGATTACCAGCAGGTAAAAAGCATGGCCAACAAGAAAAAGCAGAAAAAAAATGCATTATGATAAAAGCTGAGAACATTCAAAAAACATACGGGACGCTCAAAGTATTAAAAGGTATCGATATAGCAATTGCCAAAGGTGAAATTGTTACGATAGCAGGTGCTTCAGGTGCCGGAAAGTCAACTTTGCTGCACATCATCGGCACTTTGGATAAGGCGGATTCCGGCTTTGTTGAAATTAACGGAATAAATACCGCTATGCTGAATGAGAAGAAACTTGCTGCATTCAGGAACCGTCATATTGGTTTTGTTTTTCAGTTTCACCATTTATTACCGGAATTTACAGCATTGGAAAATGTTTGTATTCCTGCCTATATCGCGCATGTTTCAAAAAAGGAAGCAGAAAAAAAAGCGCTTGAAGTCCTTGATTTTCTGGGTTTGAGTGAGCGGATCTCACACAAACCATCGCAATTATCGGGAGGAGAACAGCAGAGAGTGGCTGTAGCCCGCGCACTAATTAACAACCCGGATGTTGTTCTTGCTGATGAACCGTCAGGCAACCTGGATTCTGAAAATGCAAAAGAACTTCACAAATTGTTTTTTGATCTAAGGGATAAATTCAATCAGACCTTTGTAATTGTCACTCACAACACGGAATTTGCCGGCATGTCAGACCGCACGCTGCACATGAGAGACGGATTGATTCAGGCATAACCCAAATTACGCATTAAAAATTTCTATTGCGTAGCAATAGGAAAAATCAATCATTATGATCTAATATTCAATAAAATATCAATCATTTATTAATGCGAAATCGACTAAGAAAATGTAATACCGACAAGGCGGTAACATTTTCTATGTCGGGGTTACCCAGATTCAACGCACGATTCCACGCACTACTCAATAGTTCACTACGTTTCTATTGCGCAATCTGGGTATAAAAAAACGGCAGAAATTTCTTACTGCCGTTTCTCTTTTTTAAGAAAATTTATTTTAGCAACAGGTCGTTTATTGCCTGCACAAATTGCGATTTCGGCATAGCACCCATACTCATCTGAGGCTGGCCTTCTTTAGGACAGAACAAAATGCTGGGTATGCTCTGAATGCCAAAAGCACCTGCCAGTTCCTGCTCAGCTTCGGTATCCACTTTATAAATATCAATTTTACCGGCATATTCTTTTGATAATTCTTCCAATACAGGAGCTACCATCTTGCATGGCCCGCACCAGTCCGCATAAAAATCGATAATGCAGGGCAACGCACCATTAAATTTCCATTCTTTTTCGGTTTCGAAATTAAAAACCTTTTCTTTGAATGTTTCTTTTGTTAAGTGTTCCATGGTCGGTTATTTTTTAATTATTAATTTTTCATTTTTAATATTTTATTCTTTGAATTCGCAGCGTAACACCTTGTACTTCGCCAATTCAAATAATCTTCAAAAGCGTTATTCTACACCCAAAACCTTATGTATCGCGTTCACATATTCCTGCTTAGGATACAATCCAACGATCATTTGCGGCTGGCCTTTCATAGGACATAACAATACCGCCGGTATGCTGGTAACATTAAAATACGCGGAAACATTCTGATTATGGTCGGTATTAATTTTATAAACATTCAGTTTTCCATCGTATTCTTTAGCGATTTCTTCCAGTATCGGGGAAAGCCTGCGGCATGGTGCACACCAGTCTGCATAAAAGTCAATCACACAGGGCTTGTCGCCAAGAAATTTAAATTCTTTTTCATTTTCATAATCAAACACTTTCTGACGAAAGGCTACCTCGTCCAGCGCTGATGGTTTTGCAGACACAACCTTTTCTGCGGTATCTTCTCCCTTTTCGTTTTTCCTATCCTTATCAGCAGTACCATTGCCGCATGAAGTCAACATCAGCGCTGAAATAAAAATGAACAAATATTTTCTCATAATTGAATTTTTTACAAAATTACACATTTTTTTGATAGTATCGCATTAGTATCACTTTTTTTTATACTTTTGAAAAAAAATTCCATGAATAAAATTTTTAAAGGTATAAAACCTGAAAAGTTTTATGACACTTTTTCGACAGCAGAAAATTGTTATAAGTTTCTGGCTGATGAAAAATGGAAGCACGGCTATACATGCCGTAAATGCGGAAATAACAACTACTGCGAAGGAAAAAAACCTTTTTCCAGGCGATGTACACGATGCAAGCACGACGAATCAGCAACGGCACACACGGCTTTTCATGACTGTCGGCTACCGATCACCGATGCTTTCCGGATCATGTATTCCATCTGTTGTAACCCGAATATTTCAGCGTATAAAATTGCCAAGGATGAATGTATCCGTAAAATGACCTGCTGGAAGTTCCGTAAAAAAATGATTGAATGGATGGAAACAAAACATAGTATTGTTGACATCACAGAGTAAGATTTTCCGTTTTATCTTAAAACCGTAAGAAAAAGAATTCATGCTGTTTTAGTACTTTAACGGTTGTATTTGCCAAAAAATACTAATCACCATGGGTAATCAGAATTACTAAATGTTTACTGAATGTAGTTTCAAAAACGCTTTCCCCAGCATATTGATAATTTCTGTGGCAGTAGTAGCTTCGTAGCCGTATCTTTTGGCGGCCAGATCACCGGCAAGGCCATGCACATAAACGCCCAGAATACTTGCTTCAAAAGAAGTATATCCCTGGGCGAGCAAGCCGGTAATAATTCCGGTAAGCACATCCCCGCTGCCGGCTGTTGCCATGCCCGGGTTTCCGGTCGAATTAAAATAACAGTCACCGGCCGGAGTGCTGATACAGGTGAAGGCGCCTTTCAGGATTACATATACGCCGTACTTTTTTGAAAATTCCATTTGCAGGCGTTGTCTTTCACTTTCATTTGTGCTTTTCCCGGCCAGTCGTTCAAATTCCTTAGGATGCGGTGTAAATATGGATTTTTTTGGTACAAATGCAAGCCAGGTTTTATTTTCAGCAAGAATATTAATTGCATCGGCATCGAAAACTATGGGGCCACCGGAATTAGGAATAAGCAGCTTCACCGCTTTTCGGGTTTTTTCATCATTTCCGATACCGGAGCCCACGCCAACCGTGTTATAGGGTTTCAGATCAAGATTGTCGGATATTATATGCTCGTCATTATCAATGCTGCACATGATCTCCGGCACACTGCTTTGCATGATTTCATACCCGCATTGCGGAATATGCGAAGTAACCAAACCTGCGCCAGACTTAATACAGGCTCTGGCAGCCAGTACAGCGGCGCCCATTTTTCCATAGGAACCGCACACCAGCAGCGCGTGCCCGAAACTTCCTTTATGCGAAAACTTTTTTCGGGGTTTTATTAACGCCCTGCAATCGGCTTCTTCAACATAATAATTAGTTACTGTTGCCTGATCAATAAATTCAGGGTGAAGCCCAATTGGCAGGACATGCCAGTTGCCGACATATTTTTCGTTGCCTGCATAAAAAAATGACAATTTCGGAAACTGAAATGTCAGCGTGTGCCTGGCTTCTATGATTTTTCCGGTGTTTTCCGAATTATCTTCTCCGAAAAGTCCGGAAGGAATGTCAACAGCAGCTACTTCAGCCTTGCTTTTGTTTATCGCAACGATCACATCATATGCGATACCTGCAGTAACAGGTTTCGAAAGTCCGGAACCGAAAATTGCGTCAATAATAATATCATTTTTATCTATAGAAGGAATTTCCTCAGCGCTATTTATATCTGAAATTTTTACTTTTCTGACTTTTGCTAACCGCTGCAGGTTTTCTGAAAAATCGTCGGAACAGCTTTCGCTGAAGCGAACAACAAAGGTTTCAACGCTGACATTTTTTTCAGAAAGCATGCGGGCAATCACCAATCCATCACCGCCATTATTTCCGGTCCCGCAAAAAACCTTATAATTTCTGCTCCGGCCATAATGCTGAACAAGCCAATTGAAACATTTTGCAGCGGCCCTTTCCATCAGTTCAACAGATGGTATTGGCTCATTGGCAATCGTAAAAGTATCAGCTTCACGAATCTGGCTGACAGATAATATTTTCATGGTTTAGAAATGAAAATTATTGTTGTAAGGACTATTCGCCAGGCCTATGATCAGGACAATATAAAGAATATACAACACCGTTGTAACAATAGAAACGATCAGCCCGATGGTTCCGGTTATTTTTGCTGCGCGCATCATGCTGAGTGAAGATGGCTTGTAATCGGGCGGGTTTTCGTTATAAATCTTCATTCCTTTTTTATATAAAACCAATGCCACTATTGCCATCACCCATCCGAAATAGCACATGACCGCGATGGAAACAATTCCGAACACCATGGCCGTAACGGAATATGGGATCATTTTCTGCCTGAGTGTTGTTCTTCTGAATTCTGATTGTTGTTCTTCCATAGTTTTATTATTTGATTGTATTTTGAAACATCGTAAATGCAAAGTTAATTCATAAATGTATTTGATGCTAATGATTCATGCATTAATTATAAAAACAAAATTCTGGTTATTCATCCGATATCCTAACCTGAAAATCAAATATCTTAAAAAATCTATCCGGATTTCCCGTACCTTTGTAAAAAACCACAATTTGCAACCTTTCAAGGCCACCGACTGGCTACCTGTAAGCAAAGAAGAACTCGAAAAACGGGGTTGGGATTACGTTGATGTTATCATTGTAAGTGGTGATGCTTACGTGGATCACCCTTCCTTCGGGCATGCCATGATCGCCCGCCTGGTTGAGAGCGAAGGTTACCGTGTTGCTATTTTGCCACAACCTAATTGGCGCGATGATTTGCGTGATTTTAAAAAATTAGGGGAACCGCGTTTATTTTTCGGTGTAACGGCAGGGTGCATGGACTCCATGGTAAATCATTATACGGCATTCAAACGGCTTCGTAGTACAGATGCCTATACACCTGATAACAAAGCAGGATTCAGGCCTGATTATGCATCGGTGGTTTACAGCAATATTCTGAAGCAACTTTACCCGGATATACCGGTGGTGCTGGGCGGCGTGGAAGCTTCGCTACGGCGGTTTACACATTACGATTACTGGTCAGATACATTGAAGCCCTCAATCCTTGTTGATTCGAAAGCCGATTTATTAATTTACGGACAGGGGATACAACCGTTGAAAGCCTTGATGAAACACCTTCGCGGAGGCGGCAGCATAAGAACCGCTTCACAAATCAGGCAGATTGCTTATTGTTCAAAAACAGCAAACGGGATTCAGGATGATAATACGATCCTATTGCCATCTCATAGTGATTGCCTTAAAGACAAAAACAAATTCGCTGATAGTTTCAGAATAATAGAGGCGGAATCAAATAAATTAATTTCAAAAAGGCTGGTACAGGAATCCGGGGGACAAAATGTTGTTGTCAATCCGCCATTCCCTCCCATGACCTCAGAAGAAATGGACGTTGCTTATAGCCTTCCCTATACACGTATGCCACATCCACGTTACCTGAAACGTGGAATTATTCCAGCTTATGAAATGATAAGGCACTCGGTGAACACGCATACCGGATGCTTCGGTGGTTGCAGTTTCTGTTCCATCTCCATGCACCAGGGAAAATTCATCGCAAGCCGGTCAGAAAATTCCATTCAGAAGGAAGCTGAACAGATTGTCGGAATGCCCGATTTTAAAGGATATTTGAGTGATCTGGGCGGCCCGTCAGCCAATATGTATAATATGAAAGGGATAAAATTTTCTGTCTGTGAAAAATGCGCCCGGTACTCATGTATACACCCCAGAAAATGCGCCAACCTGGACGACAATCATAAACCGCTGATTGATCTTTATAAAAAAATAAGTGTGTTGCCAGGAATCAAAAAAGTGTTTATCGGCAGCGGATTGCGTTACGATATGTTCATTGGCAAAAAGCCTGTGGATGACAGAAAAAATCATTATTCCGAGTATTTCAGGCAGGTCGTGAAATTCCATGTATCAGGCCGTCTGAAAGTGGCTCCCGAACACACATCTGACAAGGTTTTATCTACGATGCGGAAACCACCCTTTGCTGTTTACAAACAACTGCAGGAACAGTTTTATAAAATTTCACAAAAAGCAGGTTTAAAACAACAACTGATACCCTATTTTATTTCGAGCCACCCGGGGTGCACGCTTGCTGATATGGCCGAATGTGCCATGGAAACCAAAATTGCAGGCATACAACTGGAGCAGGTTCAGGACCTCACGCCTACCCCGATGACACTGTCTTCGGTTATGTACTATACAGGGATGGACCCGTACACCGAAAAAAAACTCTTTGTAGCAAAAAACACCGCAGAAAAACGCGACCAAAAGCTGCTGTTTTTCTGGTACCTGAAAGAAAACCGCCAGGAAATAACCCGCATATTGAAACAAAATAACCTTAGTCATTTTCTCCCCAAATTGTTTTCGTCAAAAAAGTGATTGTTGTCCTGTATAGTTTCACCAACTATTTAATTGTTAGATTATTGTTAATAATTTATCAGTAATTACTTGTTTAAGTAAAGTAATATTATTATTTTTGTCAAAAATCAATTACTAATCAAAAACTGAACCTATGAAAAAATTATTCTTATTATTAGTTGTGGTAGCAGGCGCTTTTGCATTTTCATCATGTGAAAAAGCATACAACTGCACTCGCGAATACTATTATAATGGTGTTCTCGAAAACACAGTTGTATACTCTTATTCAGCAATGACAAAAGAAGAAGTTACTGACGAAGAGAACCTCAACTCTTACTACTACATTGACACAGATGGTGATAAACACGAATATAAAACTGTCTGCGAATAATAATTTTAGCTTAAAAAAAAGAGGCTGCCCAATTGGACAGCCTCTTTTTTTTTCGTTAATATTACCTATCGTGTAACAGTAATTTTTTCTGTTTTTACAGTATTATTTGATGCCGTTTCAATTTGATATTTGATAAAATATAACCCTGAATTTAAATTTGAAACATTCATTTCCTGCACAGCTTCTGTATTTCCGGTGCATTCCCTGGTAATGGTCTGAATTTCATCTCCAATCATATTATACAGCCCAAAAGTAATTTTACCGTTTTCGGGCACATTGTATTTTATAGTTACTTTTTCAGTGGCTACAGTAGGATAAATTTCAACAACTGCATCAGAAACCTTATTATCATCAATACCCGTAAGCACATCGCATATTTGGCCATTTGTATATGTTACTGTATATTCATTGTATAAGGGAGTTCCATCAGCAAACAGCCAGGGGGTCGGGCTATTTGTGAAACCAACATTTGAACATCCAGGTCCTACATAAGTAAAATTAATCTTACATAATACACCATTAACTGCTACCGGCATATCGCCCCATACAAATGTTATTTTGCCAGCTGATGGGGTAAGTACACCTACACCGGAAACTCCGGCAAACCAATTACTAACATTGACATAGGTGAGTATCGCAGGATTATATTCAATTGTCCCCTGAAAGGATGAAACCTCTGCGGAACATCCGGTTACTGTTAAATCTACTGATACGGCGCCTGGTGTAGCACCTGTCACAGTTTGTAAGGTAGCTGTCTGCGAAAAGGAACTAATTCCTATCAGCATAAAAAACAACACAAGTAAATTTTTTCTTTTCATAATTTTAAATTTCAGTTATTAATTAATTTAATTATTTGATTTTATCAATGAATCATTTTCAAAAATAAACATTTTATTTTATTTGTCCCAAAAAATTCAAAATTTATTGTATAAATTCCGGCAGGGAGTTTCTTTTGTGAGAATACTACCGAATGTTTACCGGTTTCCTGAGATCCATTCACGAGTTCTGATACAAGTTCTCCAATAGCATTGTATACCTTCACCTTTACCGTTCCGTCTTCCGGCAGGTTGTATGTAATGGTTGCTTCGCCATTAAACGGGTTTGGGTAGCCGCTAAGCTCAAATCCCGGATCAGTTTCATCTCCCTGAATTAAGACTTTAGGCATCAAAAGATATGTATCATCATGTTCTTCACCATATTGGTTGCCGATCACACCTGTTCCGGACAATTTAAATTCCAGTGCTCCCTGATCCATATTTTTAAGCGAACGGAAGCCCAGAACGATCATAATGTCATTCGGTGCAACATCAAAATGATTTGTTGTTGCATACACAACCCGTATCACGCCATCTTTATCAGTAACAAGCAAATCATTATCATTTGCCACGATATCTTCAAATGAAGGATTAATCTTAACCGTGCCGTTTTTATCGGTAATCTTCGGCATGGTAGCGCTTACAAGTTTAAAATCTTTATCCGGATAATTCAATTCAAGACCCATCGCTGAAAAATCATTGACTTTAGAACTGATCCTCAATGGCAATTCAAAATATGTCGGATCGTTTGTAATGAGTTGTTCTTCAGAAGTAACAATGATATCAGCTGGAAGAGATTTTGCACCGCTCCAGTTTGTAAGAGTATCACGGTATTTGCTGCTTGATGCGTTGTAATCTCCATAGCTAACGATTTCTAATGTTACATTTAAGTCTGCGCCGGCCATAGCCACCAAGGTGCCCATTTCAGGCCAGTTTCCTTTCGGAAAGTTCTTTATGGCATCGTAGGGTGATCCTATTTTTGCTTTAATTCTGGCCGCATCAATTGCATTTATGGATGCGTTATTATCAACATTCGCGGCCCTTTTGTATTTTGACGAAAAACATCTGGTAGGATCAGTGAGAGTATCACTGCCTACAAAGTATTTCAACAAGGCAACGTCAATTGCATTCACATCATTGCACCACTGCATAGTATCCACAGTAAATTTATCGTAAGACAACATGTAAGATCCGTCTGTTATATTGTTAAACAGATAGTTTCCCTGGGAATCACTTGTGTCTCTAGCCACTTCAGTGTTTGAAGGATAATTTTTAAGAACGACAATCGTTTTATTGATAGCGTAAATTACTGCATTATAAGTAGGTGTATTAGGAACAGGATTTCCTGCATTGGCCCTTCCTGCATAAACGGTCTTTCCACTTATTGAATGTCCAAGTAATCCTCCAAAAGTAATAGTAACAGCGTCGGTTGCAATACAGCCATTATTGTTAACCGTCAAAGTATAGGTGGTGGTTGCTGATGGTGAAGCTAACGGCTGGGAAATAGCCGGATCGCTTAATCCTGCCGCGGGCGACCAGCTGAAAGTTCCTGGACCACTCGACAGATCACCGATTTGTATCGGAGTACCGGTGTATGTTCCAGTAGGGCCAGCTTCTGCCGCCGGGGCCTGACTTACTGTTACCGTACGTGTTATCATTGGGGAAGGTACCCCGCAGCCTGATGCGATAACCTGAATATCCACAGTGCCATAAAAACCATTTGCCCATGTCATTACACCGGTTGCCGGATCTATAGTTCCTGCAAGCGAATTACTCAACGACCAGGTGAATCCATAATTATTTGTTGCTGTAGTTGAATACGTTGTTGTTGTTGTTCCGTTTGTCAATTGACATATAGGTTCTGTACCCGCCGACACGGTAATGGGTGTTGGATTGCCAACCTGCGGAATAACCATAATAATGGTTGTGTCTGTATACATCGCACCACAAGGGTTGCTGGTTACGTAACAAAAAAAAGCATTGCTGGCAATCATGATACCCGGGGTGTATGTGCTGGTGGTCGCACCGCTGATAGATCCCTGAGCGTTGTACCATTGGTAGGTATATGTACCAGTGCCTCCTGTAGCTGTCGCTGTGAATGTTCCCGGGCTTGTTTTATCACAAATTGGTGAAGTTCCGCCACTGATCGTAGCATTAAAAGCCGGGTTGACCACAATAGTTGTTGTCGAAGTGTTGGCCGGGGCGCATGGGCCACCGGATACAACACAATAATATCCTGTATTTGCAGTAAGGTTCCCAGGGCTATAAGTGCTGTTGGTAGCTCCGCTTATAATTCCTGTTGTTGTATACCACTGATAGCCATAAGGAGCTGTACCGCCTGAAGCTGTGGCCGTAAATGTTCCCGGGCTTGTGTTATAACATATCGGTGAAGTTCCTCCGCTGATAAGCGCAGTGATGGTGCTTGAAACAGTCAGATTCTGTGTCGCAGCATTGGAGCAGTTGTTTCCATCTGTGTAGGTATATGTGATGATATGTGATCCTGCACCAGCTGTTGATGGAGAAAATGTATTGCTGCTGACACCTGTTCCCGAATATGTTCCTCCGGACGGGCTGCCTCCGGTAAGTGCAAATGGAGATGCGGTAATACAGACACTGCTGAAAGGACTAAGCGTAACAGTGGGCAATGGATTGATCGTTACAGTAACAACATCACTACCCGTTCCCCCGGCATTATCGGAGACATTAACAGTATAGGTGATTGTTGCAGGCGATGAAGAAGTCGGTGTACAAGTCGGGTTGGAAACACCGGCGTTGTTCAAATACGTAGACGGAGACCAGGTGTATGTGTATGGGCCGGTACCTCCGCTAACGGTCGGACTGCCACCGATGGTAATAGTTTGATTGACGCATACAGACTGATTGTTACCGGCCTCGACCACCAGGGGTGTAACTGTATTACATAAATCAGCAGGAGTAACTGTAAGGTCGATTACAAGGCCATATTGGGTACTCGATGTTCCGACAGCTGTAAATGTCGGAGTAATTGATGCTTCTGTTGGAGTATACGACCTTTGAACCGGTGTTACCGGGTTTTCGTTACAGCCTGAAACACCATTTGCGTCTGTTTTAATCAGCAGAAAATCCATACTGGTTAATTGCCCCCATCCGTTCATCACAAAACCACCATCACTGGTCAACTGGCCGTCTGCCATGTAGTTGTGCATGATGCTCTGGCTGTAAATCATACCAAGGGTCGGAGTACCTGATGTATTGGTCTTTAATAAAAGCATATCCAGAAACGACATACTGAAAATGCTGATGGTTGATCCCATCACAGCGTATCCTGAGCTGGTTTCCGTGATCCTTTCACCAATATCAGCATCACCAAGCGAATATGCAGAGGCTGAAGAAAGTACTCCGGTTGAATTCGTTTTTATGATAAACACATCACTTCCATCTAAACCAGAAACTGATTCATCGGTATAACCGGTAATGATAAAGCTACCGTCGGCAAGCCTTTTTACATCATTTCCTTCTTCTGAATAGGTATCATCACCATATGTCTTTGTCCACAGATGATTACCGCTTAAATCCGTTTTGACGAGAACTACATCATAGGTTGTGTCATTGCCAAAAATCTGAGTGGTATAACCTGTTACAACATATCCGTCTCCTGAAATTTCAACCACAGAGTTTCCCATGTCATCGTCATTCGGGCTAACTTTTATCGTTTTATCCCATGTCAGCGCTCCGGCAGATGTAACTTTTGCCAGATAGATACTTGTAGAGTCAGATTTTGTTCCATCATTAACATATCCTGTAATAATATACCCGCCGTCGGTAGTTTGCTTTACCATGTTTCCGCAACTATTATTCGCATATTGTTTGGTCCATGTCACGGTGGTTCCTGTAGAATTCAGTTTCATCAGATAGCATCTCGAATCGAGCTGCCCACAGACGATATAGCCACCATCAGAAGTTTGCCTTGTGCAAAAAGGTGACTGAACAGTAATAGGATTTTCAGTAGGCAGGAATTGGCTGATCTTCATACCATAACTTTTCGACCATTGTACAGCTCCGGCAGCATCTGTTTTGACCAACTCAGCTCTGATAGGCGGGAATTTATTCTGAAAACCGGATAGGATATAACCACCATCGGAGGTCTGCTGCACACTCCATGCAATAGCCATCGGCATAGCCCCTGGAAAAGTGTATAGTCGCTGAAAAGAAGTTTGTGCAAAAGATTTGCTGCAAAAAATCAAGAGAAACAGGAATGGAAAAAGTAAATATTTTTTCATAATAATCTGTTTTAAATAATGAATTGAATTATTCGACTTTAGCTAAAAAACAAGTAAAGGTAAAAAAAAAACATTCAAAGCCAAATTGTTGTTAAAAAAAAATTTTTTTTTTAAATTCAGAAAATAATTAATCGGAATATGTTGTTTTTTTTAACAAGTTTGTACCAATTATTTTAAAGGTAAGGCCAAAAAAAAAAGACAGATCACTCTGTCTTTTTTTATCTATAAATGCAATAACTGACTCACTCTGTCATCAATGAATCATCTTCAATATCAGGCATTCCGACCTGGTTAATCCGGTAAATTCAAGTTTGAATGTATACATACCGGCCGGTAGGTATTTTGGTGAAAATTTCACCGAATGTTTACCTGAAATCTGTTCTTCGTTTACAATTTCACACACAAGGTCTCCGGTAGCATTAAAAGCCTTTATTTTTACAGTCCCATTCTCGGGCAGGTCATAAGTTAAAGTTGCCTCACCGCTAAAAGGGTTAGGGTATCCCGAAAAATCAAATCCTTTGCCGGTATTGTCACCCTGAACTAAGATTTTGGGCATTAAAAGGTACGTATCCTCAGCTTCTTCCCCGTATTGGTTCCCAATCACGCCGGTACCCGAAAGCTTGAATTCAAGTTCTCCCTGCTGCAAATCATTCAGCTTGTGGAAGCCAAGAACGATCATTTCGTCATTTGCTTCGACATCGAAGTGATTTGTTGTTGCAAATACTACCCTGATCACCCCGTTTTCATCAGTAACAAGCAGGTCATTATCGCCTGTAATTATCTCTTCAAATGCCGGGTTGATCTTAACAGTACCTTTCTTATTGATTGTTTTCGGCATATAGGCGCTTGCTAATTCATATCCCTTTGGATAATTCAATTCCAGTCCCAAGGCTGAAAAATCTTTCATTTTAGAACTTATCCGCAACGGGATTTCAAAATAAGATGGGTCATTAGTAATAATATAATCTTCCGAAGAAACTATTATATTGTCCGGAAGCGATTTTACCATACCCCAGTTTAAAGCTGAACCATAGTATTGGCTGCTTGACGCATCGTAATCTCCATAGCATATCGTTTCAAGATCAACATTAACGTTTGAACCTGCAACAGTCACCACCTTGTTAAGAGCCACCCAGTTCCCTTTCGGGAAGTTCCGGATGGCCGTTGCAGGCGCTCCGATCTTTGCTTTAATTCGGGCAACATCAATAGAGTTGATAAATGGGTTATTATCAACGTTGGCTGCCTTCTTGTATTTTGAAGTGAATAATCTTGACGGATCAAGCACAGTATCACTGGTGATCAAATACTTGATCAGGGTCAGATCGATGGCATTAACGCCGTTGCTCCACAACATGGTATCTGCAGTAAATTTATCGTACGTCAAAATATATTCCCCATCCGCAACATTATTGAACTGATAATTTCCCAATGCATCACTTGTATCTCTTGCAACTTCTGAGCCTGTCGGAGATGTTTTCAGGATTACAATTACTTCATCAATATTGTAAATTGCTGAATTATAAGATGGTAGATTAGGCATAGGACTTCCTGCGTTTGCCTTTCCTGCATAACGTGTTTTTCCGTTGATAATATGTCCGAGAACTCCAACGGAGATTGTAACAGCATCGGTAGCAATACATCCATTATTGTCAATAGTTAATGTATATATTGTTGTTGCTGCCGGTGATGCTGAAGGCTGGGCAATGCCCGGGTTGTCTAATCCTGCCGCTGGTGACCATGTAATAGTTCCGGGACCGTTTGACAGATTTCCGATAAGTATTGGTGTGCCGGAATATGAAGCATTTGCACCAGCTTCTGCCATAGGAGTCTGATAAACTGTCATATAGGTTGGGCTGGACCATGCCGGATTGTTTGAAGCACACGCCAGATTTGATGTAAGCTTGCAGACAATTGTATCACTATTCGATACGGTATAGCTGTATGTTGAGCTATTACCTCCGACAATATCGCCATTTAATGTCCATTGGTAAACAGGTGTTGTGCCCCCATTAACAGCGGTTGCAGAAATTGCAACGAATGTACCTGAGCATACAGCACCTGCCGGATTTGCAGCTATGGTTAAACTTACAGGTAAAAGTGAATTTACCGTAACTGCCATTGTGGCTGTGGTGGCGCACTGGCCTGCAGTCGGCGTAAATGTATACGTAGTTGTTCCGGCTGAAACTGTACTGATGACACCTGGGCTCCATGTGCCGGCAATTCCGTTGTTTGATGTGGTCGGCAGGGTTCCGGGAGTAGCTCCGATACAATACGGGCCTAAACCGGTAAACAGAGGTGTTACATTTGCATTTACCGTCACGGACATTGTGGCTGTAGTTGCACACTGGCCAGCCGTAGGAGTAAATGTATAAGTAGTTGTTCCGGCTGATACAGTTGATACAATGTCAGGGCTCCATGTACCGCTTATACCGTTAGTTGATGTTGAAGACAAAGTACTTGGTATCGCTCCAACACAATATGGGCCTAAAGCTGTAAATACAGGTGTTACGTTAGCATTTACAACAACACTCATGTCGACATTAATTGTCGCACATTGACCAATTGTCGGTGTGAATGTATAAGTTGTTGTTCCGGCTGAAGCGGTACTTATGGTTGCAGGACTCCATGTTCCGGTTATTCCATTGTTTGAAACGGCAGGCAATGTCCCTGGCGTAGCTCCGGAACAATAAGGTCCTAAAGCAGTAAACAATGGAGTTACGTTTGCATTTACTTCAACATTCATAGTTGCTTGAATAGCACACTGTCCACCGGTAGGTGTAAATGTGTATGTGGTAGTTCCTGTAGAAGCTGTGGTTATAGTAGCCGGGCTCCATGAGCCAGTGATCCCGTTATTAGAAGTGGAGGGCAGTGTTCCGGGGGTAGCACCTACACAATAAGGGCCCAAAGCTGTAAATGTCGGTAGTACATTATTATTTATGGTAACCATTTTTGTAGCAGTATTAACGCAAACTCCTGTTGTTACAGTATAGGTTATCACCGATGTTCCAACAGATACACCGGTTACAAGACCCGTGGATGAACCAACTGTGGCAACAGCCGGAGTATTGCTTGTCCATGTTCCACCGGCTGTGGTGCCAGTCCATGTTTGTGATGATCCAACGCATATCGGGGTTGTACCTGTGATCGTCTGAGCAACCGGAGCCGATATGGTTACCGTTTTTGTTGCTGTGTTAACACAAACACCTGTCGTCACTGAATAGGTGATTACTGAAGCCCCTGCTGTGACACCGGTTACAACTCCCGTGGTGGATACGACTGTGGCTACACTTGGTGTGGCGCTGGTCCATGTTCCGCCTGCTGTGGTTCCAGTCCATGTTTGTGATGATCCAACGCATATCGGGGTTGCACCTGTGATCGTCTGCGCGGTTGGCGCTGATATGTTTACCGTTTTTGTTGCTGTATTAACACAAGCCCCGGTATTCACTGTATAGGTGATTACCGAAGTTCCTGCCGTGACACCGGTTACAACACCCGTACCTGAGACAACTGTCGCTACTGCTGGAGTCGCGCTGGTCCAGGTTCCGCCTGCCGTGGTACCGGTCCATGTTTGTGAAGAACCAATGCAT
>Ga0079306_1000136_pt1 | contig 87179 bp, 84 predicted proteins | sample Methanotroph_Enr_FD_79181 | JGI IMG/M metagenome (GOLD analysis project Ga0079306, IMG submission 79181) | Enriched soil microbial communities from Old Woman Creek wetland in Ohio, USA - Methanotroph_Enrichment_5 | ecosystem: Environmental > Terrestrial > Soil > Wetlands | place: USA: Ohio... | reverse complement strand
TGCTCGGCAAGCGGATCGCACACGCCCACTGACGCAAGAGAGTCGGCATCCATGCTGGTGAGCACGGTGATGGCGATGACCGCCGGCGGCGTTGTTCCGGCGGCGGCCGCACCGTCGGCCGCGCCGCGCAGGGCGGCTTCCATCATCGCCGCACCGCCGGACGCATGCACGGAGAGCATCCCCGCGCCGAGCGAGGCAACGGAGCGCGCCGCCCCTTCGACCTGGTGCGGGATGTCGTGGAGCTTCAGGTCGAGGAACACCTCGAAGCCGAGCTCGCGCAGCGCGCGAACCGCTTCGGGCCCTTCGCGATAGAAGAGCGTCATCCCGACTTTGACCCAGCGCGCATGTCCCTGCAGCGCACGCGCGCAGGCGAGTGCACCCGCGAGATCGGGCTGGTCGAGCGCGACGATGATGCGGTCCCTCATGGCTCCCCCTCCTACGACTTCAGTGCGCCGATCAGGTCGCTCACGTGCGTCACGCCCTGTTCGCGGCAGTATTCCGCGATGCCGTCCACGACCCGCACGCTCGCCGTGGGATCGACGAAGTTGGCGGTCCCGACCTGCACGGCCGTCGCGCCTGCGAGGATGAACTCGACCGCGTCCTCGCCCGTCATGATGCCGCCGACGCCGATCACCGGCACGCGCACGGCAGCGGCGACCTGCCAGACCATGCGCAGGGCCACCGGCTTGATCGCGGGACCGGAGAGACCGCCGACACCGCGTGCGAGCCGCGGCCGTCGCGTGCGGGCGTCGATCGACATGCCGAGGAGAGTGTTGATGAGCGAGACTGCGTCGGCACCCTCAGCCTCGACCGCACGTGCTATCTCGGCGATATCCGTCACGTTCGGCGAGAGCTTCACGATCACGGGACGCTTGGTCGCCGCCCGCACGCTCCGCGTCACTTCGGCTGCGGGTGCGCATGCGGTTCCGAAGGCCATTCCGCCCTCGTCCACGTTCGGGCACGAGATGTTGACTTCGTAGGCTGCGACTCCCGGTTCCCGCTCCAGTCGCCCGACCACGCGCACGTACTCGTCGACTGAATGCCCCGAGACGTTCACGACCACCGGCACGTCCTGCGTGGCGAGCCACGCCAGGTCCTTGGCGACGAACGCCTCCACACCCGGGTTCTGCAGGCCGATGGAGTTGAGCATCCCGCTCGCGGTCTCGGCGATGCGAGGCGAGTCGTTGCCCGCCCAAGCCTGCACGGAGACACCTTTCGTGACGATCGCGCCGAGGCGGGAGAGGTCGACGAAGTCGGCGAACTCGCGTCCGGAGGCGAATGTCCCCGACGCGGTCATGACCGGGTTGCGCAGCGACAGACCGGCGAGGTCGACGGACAGGTCGACCCCGGATGTGGGCCCGCTAGTGACGGGGCGGGACTCCTGCTCCATCCCAGCACACCTCCTCGGCATCGAAGACGGGACCGTCGACGCAGGCGCGCTTGCGCCCGTCGCGGGTCGTGACCACGCACGAGAGGCACGCGCCGATGCCGCACGCCATGAGCCGCTCCAGCGAGACTTGGCAGGGCACCCCGGCGGTGGCGGCCTGCGCGGTGACAGCACGGGCCATGACCTCCGGTCCGCACACGTAGACGACGTCGGGGCGATCCTCGGCGAGCAGTCGCTCGCTCACGACCGTGACGAACCCGCGCTCCCCCGCCGAGCCATCGTCGGTTGCGACCTCGACGCGCCGTGCGACCCCGGCGAACCGCTCGCGTGCCACCAGGCGTTCCGCGGTCGGCGCACCCTGCGCCACGCTCACTGCAACACCCCGCTCGGCGAGGCGCTCGGCGAGCAACCCGAGCGGCGCCGCGCCAAGCCCACCGGCGACGAGCAGCGCGCGGGAAACGCCCTCCTGGATCTCCCAACCATGCCCAAGGGGACCGATCGCGTCGAGCTCCTCCCCTTGCGCGAGTTCCGCCATCGCCCGCGTTCCGCGCCCGAGCACCTGGTAGAGGATCTCGATGCGGCTGTCGGCTGCTCCGTGCACGGAGAACGGGCGGCGAAGCAGGAAGTCAGCCCCCCGCGCCACGCGCAGGTGTACGAACTGCCCCGGCTGGACGGAAGCTGCGATGCGCGGGGCGCCCAGCACCAGCAGCCCGACACCCTCGGCGACCCGCTCGTTGCGCTGCACGCGCACGATCTCGAGCAGCGGGTGGCCTTCGCGTTCGGTGCCGGCACAGGTCACAGCCGCACCCCTTGCACGAACGATCGCGCCAGGTCCCGCGACGCGGGTGGCGTCCACTGCTCCGTGTCCTGGAGAGCGCTCACCCCGAGGCGGTCCTCCTTGATGGCCTCGATGGCCTGCACGGCCGCCTGTGCCGCTTCGAGCGTCGTGATGTTCGTGACGCCGTGGCGGATCGCCGCCGCGCGAATGTGGTACCCATCGGAACGCGTCTCGCGCCCGAACGGCGTGTTGATGACGATCTGGATGCGATCGTTCGTGATCTCGTCGACGATGTTGGGACGGCCCTCGTGGACCTTCAGCACCTCGGTGACGGGGATCCCGGCGGCGCGTAGCGCGCGGGCAGTCCCGCGCGTCGAGAGCACGCCGAACCCGAGCGCGTGCAGGTGGCGGGCGACGCCCACGATGGCACGCTTGTCACGGTCGCACACGGAGATGAACGCCACGCCCTCGCGCGGCAGCGAGTAGTCGATCGCGAGCTGGCTCTTGGCATAGGCAGCCGGAAAGTCCGTCGCGGATCCCATGACCTCGCCTGTCGATTTCATCTCGGGACCGAGGACCGAGTCGGCGCCGGGGAAGCGGCCGAAGGGCATGACCGCTTCCTTCACGCAGTAGCGACCGGTCTCGCGAAGCTCCGCGGGCAGGTCGAGGTCGGCGAGCTTCTCCCCCGCCATGACGCGCGCGGCCACCTTGGCGAGCGGAACGCCGGTCGCCTTGCTCACGAACGGCACGGTGCGCGAAGCGCGCGGATTCACCTCGAGGACGTAGACGATCTCGTCCTTCACGGCGAACTGGATGTTGATGAGACCGTGTGTGCCGATCTCAAGCGCTATGCGCCGCGTGTAGCCGGTGATCTCGCTCGCGATCGACTCGGAGAGCGTGAACGGCGGGATGCAGCAGGCGGAGTCGCCCGAGTGGATGCCCGCCTCCTCGATGTGCTCCATGACGCCGCCGATGTAGACGTCCGTGCCGTCGCAGACAGCATCGACGTCGACCTCGATCGCGCCCTCGAGGAACCGGTCGAGCAGTACGGGGTGGTCGGGGCTCACGACGACGGCTTCGGCGACGTGCTTGAGCAGATACTCCTCGTTGTAGGCGATCACCATGCCGCGCCCGCCGAGCACGTAGCTCGGCCGTACCAGCAGCGGGTAGCCGATCCGGTTCGCGACCTCGACGGCCTCCTCCGAGCTGCGCGCGGTGCCGGCAGCGGGATACGCGATCCGGAGCCGGTCGAGCACCTCGGCGAAGCGCTCGCGGTCCTCGGCAAGGTCGATCGCCTCCGGCAGCGTTCCGAGGATCGGCACGCCGGCGTCCTCGAGACGCCGCGCGAGCTTGAGCGGCGTCTGTCCACCGAACGTGACGAGCACACCCACGGGCTTCTCCACCTCGATGACGTCCATGACGTCCTCGAACGTGAGCGGCTCGAAGTAGAGGCGGTCGGAGGTGTCGTAGTCGGTCGAGACCGTCTCGGGGTTGCAGTTCACCATGACGGTCTCGAAGCCGGCGTCGTGCAGCGCATAGCTCGCGTGTACGCAGCAATAGTCGAACTCGATGCCCTGGCCGATGCGGTTCGGGCCCGCTCCGAGGATCATCACGCGAGGCCGGTCGGCGCCCATGACCTCGTCCTCTTCTTCGTAGGTCTTGTAGAAGTACGGGGTGCTCGCCTCGAACTCGCCCGCGCAGGTGTCCACCGACTTGAAGGTCGCTTTGACTCCGAGCTCCAGGCGACGCGTCCGGACGGCGTCCTCATCGGTCTTGGTGAGATAGGCCAGCTGCGGGTCGGAGAGTCCGTGCTGCTTCGCGAGGCGCATGAGCGGAGCGTCGATCTCATCGAGCGGCACCTCGCGCACCATACCCTCGACCTCGACAATAGCCTTAATTCTATCCAGGAACCACGGGTCGATGTGGGTGAGTTCGGAGACCTCCTCGACGCTGCGTCCGCGCCACAGCGCGTCGGCGACGTAGAACATGCGGTTCTCGTTCGGGACGGTGAGCCCGCGGTCGAACTTCAGTTCATCGAAGGTGTCGAATCCGTCCGCTCCGAGTCCGAACCGGCCGTTCTCCAGCGAGCGGAACGCCTTGCCGAGCGCCTCGGTGAAGGTGCGGCCGATCGCCATCGCCTCGCCCACCGACTTCATGCGGGTCGTGAGCGTCGTGTCCGTGCCCTTGAACTTCTCGAACGCCCAGCGGGGCACCTTCACGACCGTGTAGTCGATGCTCGGCTCGAAGCATGCGGGCGTGACCTTCGTGATGTCGTTGCTGATCTCGTCGAGCGTGTAGCCCACCGCGAGCTTCGCGGCGATCTTGGCGATCGGGAAGCCGGTCGCCTTGGAAGCGAGCGCTGAGGAGCGCGATACGCGGGGGTTCATCTCGATGACGACCATGCGGCCGTCGGCCGGGTTCACAGCGAACTGCACGTTGCTGCCGCCGGTCTCCACACCGATCTCGCGCAGGATGGCGAGCGAGGCGTCGCGCATCGCCTGGTACTCGCGGTCGGTGAGCGTCTGCGCGGGCGCGACGGTGATGGAGTCGCCCGTGTGGACGCCCATGGCGTCGATGTTCTCGATGGAGCACACGATCACGGCGTTGTCGTTGACATCGCGCATGACCTCCATCTCGTACTCTTTCCAGCCGATCACGCTCTCCTCGACGAGCACCTCGCCGATCGGCGAGAGCGCGATCCCGTGCGCGACCTGATCGCGCAGTTCGTCCAGGTTGTAGACGATGCCGCCGCCGGCGCCGCCCATCGTGAACGACGGGCGGATGACCAGCGGGAACCCGGTCTCGCCCGCGAACCGCTCCGCGTCCGCGACCGAGTACGCGTAGGCGCCCTTGGGCACCTCGAGGCCGATCGTCGCCATGGCTTCGGCGAAGAGCTTGCGGTCCTCGCCCTTCTTGATGACCTCGAGCTTCGCACCGATGAGTTCCACGCCGTAGTCGGCGAGCACACCCGCTTCTGCGAGTGCGACCGCGCAGTTGAGCCCGGTCTGGCCCCCGAGGGTCGGCAGCAGTGCGTCGGGGCGCTCGGCCTCGATGACCTTCGCGACGAATTCGGGGGTCACCGGCTCGACATACGTGCGGTCGGCGAACTCCGGGTCGGTCATGATCGTCGCCGGATTGCTGTTCACGAGTACGACGCGATACCCATCGGCGCGCAGCACCTTGCAGGCCTGCGCACCCGAGTAGTCGAACTCGCACGCCTGCCCGATGACGATCGGGCCACTTCCGATGACGAGGATGGTCTGTATGTCGTCGCGACGGGGCAAGGAAGCTCCTTCTTGGTGGTGCCTACGGAACGATCAGGACGGGACAGGGCGCCTGGCGCATCAGCGTCATCGAGACAGAGCCCATGAGGGCCTCCTGGAGCACCGTGCGGCCGCGTGAGCCCACGACCACCCCGCTGACGCCTGAGTACTGCGCTTCGCGCAGGATCGCCTTCTCGGGCGTTCCATGGCCGATGACGGCCGACGCAGCGATGCCGCGGCCTTTCGCGATGTCCACAAGACGCTTGAGCTGGCTCTCCGTCTCACCGTCGCCGCCGTCGCTGGCCACGTTGAAGATGCGGACGGTTCCGATCTGCTTCCGCGGGAACGAGAGCGCCAGGTTCAGCGCTCGCGCGGCGGTCGCCGAAAAGTCCGTGGGGATCAGCAGGACGCGGGCGAACCTTCGCGCGAGTTCGGCGGGATCCGAGGTCACGCGCAGGAGGTCGAAGCGCACGGTGAGCGAAGGCAGACCGCTATCGCGCACGAGCCGGTCCGAGACCGAGCCGAAGAACAGGCGGTCGGCCGCGGACTTGCCGCTCGATCCGCACACGAGACAGTCGAACGAGCCCTCATTCGCGAGTTGGAGCAGTTCGCGCTCGGGATCGCCGGTGAGCACGCGCGAGTCGACCTCGAGGCCCGCCGCCTTGAGGGGCTCCAAGGAGCGCTGCATGACCTCGCGCGCGGCGTCGACGGTGGCACTGATGACCGGACCCTCGAGGCCCGCGGCGTCGACCACATGTGCGCACACCACCCGGCGCACGCCGATGTCGGCCAAGCCCGCGGCGAACTTCATCACGAGTTCGTGGTCGCTGCTCAGATCGGTCGGCAGCAGGACGTTGGTCAGCATCCCTGGCTCTCCCCCTCCTCGCATCCTCCGGCCCCGCGACCGGCGAACCTTGGGTCAGACACGGACAGATAGTCCTCGCGCCCGTCCATCAGCGCGCTGAACGCCCCAAAGAGGTAGCGGGAGTCGTGCGGCCCCGGAGCCGCCTCCGGGTGGTACTGCACCGAGAACGCCCGCTGGTCGAGTGCTCGGACGCCCTCGACCGTCATGTCATTCAGGTTCACATGCGTGAGCTGGACCGCGCCGAAGCGACCCGCAGTGACGACCGGCGCGACGCCCGCGCGCACCCACGCAGCGAGGTCGGCCGGATCGTGGACCAGGCCGCCGCTGCGCTCGACGTCGAGCGGTCCCATCGAGCTGAAGTCGACGCAGAATCCGTGGTTCTGGCTCGTGATCTCGACCTGCCCCGTGAGCAGGTTCATGACCGGCTGGTTGCCGCCCCGGTGGCCGTAGCGCAACTTGTACGTGTTCGCGCCCATCGCGAGCGACAGCATCTGATGGCCGAGGCAGATCCCGAAGATCGGCACGAAGCCGAGCAACTCACGGACGGTCGTGTAGAGGTAGTCCACGGCCGAAGGGTCACCGGGGCCGTTGGCGAGAAAGACGCCGTCGGCGTCGAGTTCGAGGATCTCGGCCGCGCTGGTGGTCGGCGGCACGACGCGGACCGCGCAACCGGCCTCCGCCAGACGCCGCAGGATGTTGAACTTCGCTCCCGAGTCGATGGCGACGACGCGGTACCGCGGCTTCACGGGCAGCACGCCGGTGTCCACCGGCAGGCAGCCGGTCGGGTCCTCTGTCCCCCACTCGTATGCGGAGGTCACCGCCACTTCCCGCACCAGGTCGCGCCCGACGAGTCCCGGCGACGCCTTCGCCTTGGCGACGAGCGAAGCGGGGTCGAGGTCGGTCGTCGAGATGACGGCACGCATCGCACCCTGCTCGCGCAGGTGACGCGTGAGGCGCCTCGTGTCGACGCCCTCGATAGCGACGACGCCCTGACGCCGCAGGAACTCGGGCGCCGACATCTCGCTGCGCCACGAGGAGGCGATGCGGCTCATCTCGCGCACGACGAACCCGCGGGCGAAGCTGCCCCGCGACTCCATATCCGCGCCGTTGACCCCGTAGTTGCCGATCTGCGGCATCGTCATCGTCACGATCTGACCGGCGTAGCTCGGGTCGGTCAGTACCTCCTGGTAGCCGGAGAGCGACGTGTTGAAGCACGCCTCGCCGTCGGCCTCGCCCGGCGCGCCGCACGACCATCCTTCGAATACCGTCCCGTCTTCGAGCGCGAGAAGCGCCCGGCGGCGATCCGTCACCGGCATACCTCCCTCGAGCGTGCGAGCGCCCATGTCGAGCCCGGGCGTCACACGACCACCTTACCGCTCCGCAGCGCGAAATACCCGCCGATGAGCACATCACTCGCGCGACCCGTGAGCTTGTGGCCGAGGAAGGCGCAGTTGCGGCTCTTCGACACGAACCCCTCGGCGCCGACCTCCCAGGACTCGTCCGGGTCCACGATCGTCAGGTCGGCGATCTGGCCGGCTTCGATGCGCATCTCGGGCAGCCCGAGCGCAGCGCGCGGCCCGTGAGCCATCCACGTCGCCACGTCGCCCCAACTCGCCTTGCCCGTCGCCACCAGGTTGGTGGTGACCAGCGCGAGCGCAGTCTCGAGGCCGGTGGTACCGAACGGTGCGAGTTCGAACTCGAGCGCCTTCTCGTGCGGCGCGTGCGGCGCATGGTCCGTAGCGATGCAGTCGATGACGCCGTCGCGCAGGCCCGCGAACAGCGCCGCTGCGTCCTCGGCCGTCCGCAGCGGCGGGTTCATCTTGAAGTTGGCGTCATAGGCGTCCGTGATGTCGTCCTCGGTGAGGAACAGGTGGTGAGGCGTGACCTCGCATGTGACGTTCACACCGCGGGCCTTCGCCTCGCCGACGAGCCGGACGCTGCCGGCGGTCGACACGTGGGCGACATGCAGCCGACACCCCGTGAGCTCGGCGATACGGATGTCGCGTGCGACCGCGGTCTCCTCGCCCGCCGCCGGCCAGCCCGGGAGCCCGAGTCGCGTCGAGATGACGCCCTCGTTCACGACGCCCTTTCCCACGAGCCCGCCGTCCTCGCAGTGGCTGACGATCGGCACGTCGAATCGCTTCGTGTAGTCCATCGCGAGGCGCATCATCCCGGAGTCGGCGACGGGGCGACCGTCGTCGGAGAACGCCACCGCACCCTCCTCGACCATGTCGCCGATCTCGGCGAGCGCGCGGCCCTCCTGCTTCACCGTGATGGCGCCGATCGGGTAGACGCGAACAGCGCCCTCGGTCTCGGCCTTCTCCACCAGGTAGCGAATCGCGGCACCCTCGTCGGCCACCGGCTCGGTGTTCGCCATCGGGCAAACCGCCGTGAAGCCGCCGCGGGCAGCGGCGCGCGTTCCCGAAGCGACCGTCTCTTCGTCCTCGCGTCCCGGCTCGCGCAGATGCGTGTGGACGTCGACCAGGCCCGGCAACACGATGCGACCGGTGCAGTCGACCTCCTCACCCTTCGGCATGGTCAGGCCCGTGCCCACCTCGACGATGACGCCGTCGCGGATGAGCACGTCGCAGACCTCGTCGAGGCCCACAGCCGGGTCGATGACCCGCCCTCCCCTAAGCAGCAACGCCACTGTCGCCACCTCCCAGCAGCAGATACATGACGGCCATGCGCACCGCGACCCCGGACTCGACCTGCGCAAGGACGAAAGAGCGCTCCGAGTCGGCGACATCCGCCGAGATCTCCACGCCCCGGTTCATCGGCCCGGGGTGCATGACGATCGCTTCAGGCTTCATCCGTGCCATGCGGGCCGCATTCATGCCGTAGAGGCGGGCGTACTCGCGAAGTGACGGGAAAGGCATCCCGTCGGCGCGTTCCATCTGGATGCGCAGCATGTAGGCCACGTCGAGCTCGGGCAGTACCTCGTCGAGGTCCCAGGCCACCTCCGCGCCGAGCACGTCGGGACGCGACGGGAGCAGCGTCGGCGGTGCGATCACGATGGGCGTGGCGCCGACCTTGCGCAGCGCCGGGATCAGCGACCCGGCGACGCGGGAGTGCGAGATGTCGCCGACGATGCCCACCTTGAGCCCCTCGAGATGCCCGAGCGCGCGCTTCATGGTGTAGAGGTCGAGCAGTGCCTGCGTCGGGTGCTGGTGCAGGCCGTCGCCGCCGTTGACGATCGGGCAGTCCATCATCTCGGTGAGCATGCGAGGGGCGCCGGCGTACTTGTGCCGGACGATCACGAGATCGCAGTTCATGGCCGACAGCGTGGCGGCGGTGTCGCGAAGCGACTCGCCCTTCACGGTCGCGGAAGACGACGCCGTGAAGTTCACCCCGTCCGCCGAGAGACGCTTCGCCGCGATCTCGAAGCTCATCCGCGTGCGGGTGGAGGGCTCGAGGAAGAGGTTCACGATCGTGAGACCGCGCAACGTCGGCAGCTTCTTGATTCGGCGCTCGTTCACCTCGGCGAAGCTCTCCGCGGTCTCGAGGATCCGCGCGATGTCGTCGGAGTTCAGGTCGTCCATGCTGAGGATGTGCTTGGAGGAGAGCATCTACTCGTCGCCCTCCTCATCGCCGTAGATGACAACGGCCTCTTCGCCGTCCGTCTCGGCCAGATGCACCTTGACGCGCTCGCGGCTCGAGGTGGGGACGTTCTTGCCCACGAAGTCGGCACGGATGGGCAGCTCGCGATGCCCACGATCGACGAGAACGGCGAGCCGGATGCAGGACGGTCGGCCGTAGTCCATGAGCGCGTCCATTGCGGCCCGGATCGTGCGCCCGGTGAAGAGCACGTCGTCCACGAGCACCACGCAGCGCCCCGAGAGGTCGAACGGCAGGTCGGTGCGGCGGACTTCCGGGTTGAACCGGGTGGCGAGGTCGTCGCGGTAGAACGAGATGTCGAGCGTGCCGACCGGCACCTCCGCGCCCTCGATCTCCCGGATCCGTTCGGCGAGCCGCTGCGCGAGGACCGCGCCGCGCGTGACGATCCCGACGAACGCGAGACCCTCCGCCCCCTTGTTCGATTCGAGCACCTCGTGCGCCACGCGCGTGAGTGCCCGCTCGACCGCGGTGGCGTCCATGACGACTGCCTTGGTGTGCTTCGTCATCGACTACCTCCACCTCTCCTCGAAAGGTCCGTACGGACCCCGGATAAAGAAACACGCCCTCTGCGGCTCGGCAGAAGGCGGACAAGGTGGAGGTATGCTCCCGCGACGGGCGGTCAACGATCGTGTCGCAGTCTTGTGTCGTCCCCTTGCCGGCCTCACTGGACCGGATTAAAGGTCGTCTTGCAGGGTACCGCAGCGGGGAAGTAATGAGAAGACCCACGACGCGCAAGTGCGGTGGGAAATGCGGGCACTCGGGCGGACCGTGTGCCCGCGAGGGGGCGAGTGAAATGAAGCGGCTGTGCAGTCTCTTCATCGTTGTGGCGCTGGTGGCGCTCACCGTCACCGGCTGCTGGTCGGGCACGCCATCGACGCCGGGCACCGTGACTCCCGTCGCGACTTCCACGCCCGCTACCGGGCCTTCGGTGACGCCTACCTCGACGACTCCCACAGAAGAGCAGGTCCCGATCAACGTCTACTTCAGCTATCAGGAGAAGATGCAGGCGGTGCAGCGCTATGCGCCCGCCGGCACCAAGGCGGTTCTGCGCGCGGCCCTCGACGCGCTGCTCCAAGGTCCAACCGAGGAGGAGAAGACAGCCGGCCTCACCTCACAGATACCGGCCGGCACCACTCTGCTCGGTCTGACGATCTCGGACGGCGTGGCATACGTCGACCTGAACTCGCACTATGACGACGGCGGCGGTTCGCTCTCGATGTTCCACCGCATCGCGCAGGTCGTGTACACGTCGACCCAGTTCAAGACCGTGAAGTCCGTGCAGTTCTCCATGAACGGCAAGAGGGTCAAGGCACTCGGCGGCGAGGGCGTCATCATCGAGAAGCCGCAAACACGCAAGATGTGGGAGGAGCAGGCGCCCGCCATCCTTGTCGAGTCTCCGGCTTGGGGCGGCGTGGTCACCGAGGGCTCCACGATCAAGGGAACCGCGAACGTCTTCGAAGGCGTATTCCAGCTCCAGCTCAAGGACTCCAGCGGCGTGAAGCTCATGGACGTGACCATCAACGCAACGAGTGGGACCGGAACGCGGGGCACGTGGACGACGACCGCCAAGCTCGGCGTCACGACGGCGACTGCCGGGACACTCCGGGTGTTCGACTACTCGCCCAAGGACGGCAAGCCCGAGAACGTTGTCGAGATCCCGGTGGTGTTCGAGCGCTAGCCCGCTCAGTCGCACGGGAACGGAAGAACTGGGAGCGCTCCCGGCCGTCAGGCGCGGGAGCGCTTCCGCGCCAGGGGCAACCGCACGACGAAGGTCGTGCCGGGCTCGGGATCGTTCGAACGGAATGACACGCTCCCGCCGTGCTGCTCCACGATCTCGCGAACGACGGCCAGTCCGATGCCGAATCCGCTGCGGGAGCGCTCACGCGCTTCGTCCGAGCGGTAGAAGCGCGTGAAGATCCGCTCGCGCTGCTCCTCACGGATGCCGATGCCCGTGTCACTCACGGTGATCTCGGCATTCTTGCCGTCGCCGCGCAGGCGCACGCCCACAGTGCCGCCTTCAGGCGTGTAGCGAGCGGCATTGCTGAGCAGGTTGCTGAACGCTTGGGTGAGACGGTCGACGTCCGCTGAGACGCACAGCCCCTCGGGGACATCGGCAACGACGATGAGGTCGAGGGACTCGAGCAATGCGCGATGGGCCTCGACCGCGCGCGAAAGCGGCACGGCCGGGTCGACGGTCGCCATCCGGAACGGGGCGCTGCGGTTCTCGAGCCGCGAGAGTTCGAGGATCGAGTCCGTGAGACGAGCCATGCGCACCGCTTCGTCGCGCACCACACTCAGGTGCTCCCCATCGGCCGGGAGCACGCCGTCCTGCATCGCCTCGACGGTAGCCTGGATCGCCATGAGCGGGGTGCGCAACTCGTGCGCGACGTCCGCGGTGAGGCGGCGCTCGAACTCGCGCTCCGCCTGGATCGAGACCGCCATCTCATCGAGCGTGCGACCGAGACTTCCGACCGCGTCGTCACCGGACATGCCGGTGCGCGCGTTCATGTCGCCGGCGCGCAGAGCGGCCGCGGTCTGGGTCACCTTGACGATCGGCCGCGTGAACGAGCGGCTGTACAGAACCCCTCCGGCGGTCGCCAGAACGAGCGCGAGCGCGGCTGCCAGGCCGAGACCGTTGGTGGAAGCGCTTCGGAATCGCAGATCGCTGTCGGTCAGGAGCGAGCCGGGCGACTCCGAGGCCACGACCACCGAGCCCACCTGGACCGTGCCCACGTAGACGGGCGCCTTGACGGCCGGTTCCTTCAGTGGAGCGATCTCGGCGGTCGATTCCACACTCTCGCCCGGTTCCGCGATACCCGGGAACATCGGTTCCTCGGTGACGGTGCCGCTGTCGACGAGGATCTCGCCGTTGAGGTCGAGCACCTGTGCGCGGAGATGGTTCGCGCGTGCGAAGTCGGCGAGCCAGGCGAGCGCGCTCGAGTCCCAACGCCCGTAGGTGTGGAACGCCGATCCGGCGACGCGTGCGAAGTTGGTCGCGGAGGCCTGGACCCGCTCCTGCACGTAGCTCTCGAACAGCCGCTGCCAAGTGACTCCCAGCACGGCGGCGATGAGCAGCGCCGTGAGCGCCGCGACCGCAGCGAACGCGAATCCGAGCTCGCCTCCCAGTGAGATGCGGCGGCGCACGCTACTTCGCGTCCTCGGGGGTGATCTGGGCTGCTTCGAAGCGATATCCGACACCCGTGACGGTCTGGATGAATCGAGGCTCGCGCGGGTCATCCCCGAGCTTCGCACGCAGGTTCTTGACGTGCGAGTCGATGGCGCGCTCGTAGCCCTCGAAGTCGTAGCCGAGGACCTTCTCCACGAGCTCCATGCGGGGGTACACGCGACCGGGATAGCGTGCGAGCGTGACGAGAAGCTTGTACTCGCTCGCCGTCAGCTCGACCTCGTTGCCGTCCACGTAGACGCGGTGCGAGCGCAGGTCGATGCTCAGGCCCACGAAGTCGAGGCGGTCGCGCTGCGGATCGGACTCGGCGTGCGCGCGGCGCAGGAGTGCCCGCACGCGTGCGATGAGCTCGCGGGGGCTGAACGGCTTCACGAGGTAGTCGTCCGCGCCGATCTCGAGGCCGCGGATCCGCTCCTCCTCCGCACCCTTCGCCGTGAGCATGATGATCGGCACGTCGGAGACGTCACGGATGCGGCGGCAGACCTCTTCTCCCGGGACCTTTGGCAGGTTGAGATCGAGAACGATGAGGTCGAATGCTTTGCGCGAGGCCTGTTCGAGCGCCGCGGCGCCGTCGCCGACAGGCGTGACCCAGTAGCCTTCGCGTTCGAGATACGCGGTGACAGCGTCGAGGATGGCCCTCTCGTCTTCGACGACGAGTACTCGCGGCGTGGTCTCCATCGGTTTCCTTTCGAGCAAGCACGGTCGTGCCACTGCCGAGGATAGCGCGCAAGTCGCTGCGTGCGCTCCTGCGGAGTTCAAAATCCACGGAGACCACACGACCCAGCGGCAGGCCGCTAGCTCGTCTCGGGGACCTCCGGAAGTGCGAGCGGGATGACCTCGTCGCCGGCTGCGGTCCTTCCGTCGCTGCGATCCGCGATCGAACGCAACGCGTCAGCGAGATCCGGCGCCAGCGGGTCCACGAGTGCGATCCGCTCGCCCGTGACCGGGTGATCGAACGCGAGCGAATAGCTGTGCAGGAACTGCCGCGTGAGCCCGAGGTCTTCCTTGAGCCGGCAGCGCCCGTAGAGCGGATCGCCGACGACCGCATGCTTGATGTAGGCCATGTGCACGCGGATCTGATGGGTGCGGCCCGTTTGCAGCTTGCACTCCACCAGCGTGTATCCATCGTCGTAGCCGCCGGCCTCGAACCGCTCGAGCGTGCGGAATGAGGTGACGGCCTGACGCGCGCCACTGGCGTCGCTCACCCACATCTTGCGCGGGTCCTTCGGGTGGCGCCCGATCGGCGCGTCGACGAGCCCGGTGTCCGGCACGATCCGTCCGTGTACGAGGGTCACGTAGCGCCGCTCGACGAGCCGCTGCTTGATGGCGGATTGCAGCGCGCGCTGAACGTCGTCGTTCTTGGCGACGATCATCAGCCCGGACGTGTCCTTGTCGAGCCGGTGCACGATGCCGGGGCGCTCCTCCCCTGCCAGCGTGCCCAAGTCATCCGAATGCCCGAGCAGCGCGTGCACGAGCGTGCCCGACCAGTGCCCGTGCGCAGGGTGGACGACCATACCGGCAGGCTTGGACAGCACGATGAGCGACTCGTCCTCGAAGCGGATGTCGAGTTCCACATCCTCCGCGACGAGCTCGGACTCCTGCATCGGCGGGATCTCTATGGTGATGCGGTCGCCGCCCCGTGGCTTGTATCGCTTCGTGACGGTCTGGCCGTTCACGCGGACGCAGTTGCGCTCGATCAGCTTCTGTGCGAGAGCGCGGCTGGGGAGCAGTCCCTGCTCTGCGATGAGCACGTCGACGCGCGCGCCGGCCTCGTCGCCCCGAACGGTGTGGCTGACGATGTCGCCCGCCTTGGCGCTCACAGGATCACGTCCTCGCCGGGAGCAGGAACCGCTTCCGGGCGCGCGGACTCCGCATGCTCCGCAGCGTGAGGAGCGGCGGCCCCCTCGACTTCGTGCACTCGCGACCCGGGGCCGAAGAGCAGCCACCACACGAGCATGGCAACGCCGACCACCACGGCCGAGTCGGCCACGTTGAAGACCGGGAAGTCGAACGGGATCTGGATGAAGTCCGTGACCCATCCAAAGACCACGCGATCGATGAGGTTGCCCATCGCGCCGCCAGCCACCAGGCTCAGCGCGATGATCAGCCACGGACGCTCGGGGCGACGACGCCACACATAGCCCGCGATCACGAGGAGAACGATCACGTGGACCGGGATGAACAGGAACACGTTGCCCGGGAGCATGCCGAACGCCGCTCCCTGGTTGCGCGTGAAGTTCAGCCTCAGCAGGTCGCCCACGATGCGGACCGGGGACGCCGAGACGGCGAGGTAGACCCGGGCATAGTGCTTGGTGACCTGGTCGGCGAGCAGGACCATCGCGGACAGCGCCGCGATGATGACCGGGCCGTATCGCCGCACTAGCGAGATTCCTCCCACTCTTTGCACTCGATGCAGAGTTCCGCCGCAGGCATCGCGCGGAGCCGCTCGAACGCGATCGGCCCACCACAGCGCACGCACGTGCCGAAGCTGCCGGACTCGAGCCGCACGAGAGCGGCGAGGACAGCGTCGTACAGCTCGCGGGCGTTGCCCTCGAGCGTCATGTCCATTTCCTTGCCGAACGTCGCGGTACCCTGGTCGGCCATGTGGTCGCGATAGTTGTTCTCGCCCGACGTGTCCGAAATGCTCACCGAGCTGTCGCGCTCGAGGTCGGTGATCTCGTGCGCCAGTCGATCGCGCTCAGCTTCGAGCGCCGCTCTGATCTCTGCGATCTGTGCTGCATCCATGGTGCATCGTCCTTTGCGTTTCCACGTGATGCGGAGGTGGGCTACAGGCCCGAACGGGGCGCGACCCCCGTGCATGGCGGGGGTCGCAGCCACGTTCTGATTATACCATCGGGAGCCTACTTCGCCCCGAGCACCGTCGCACAGCGCCCGCACACGTCCGGATGGGCGGTATCGCTTCCCACGTCGGTGCGGATGTTCCAGCAGCGCGGGCACTTCTGCCCCTCGGCCGACAGCACATCGACCGAGGCGACCGCGGAGGCCTCATGCTCGCCTTCCCGCAACTCGACTTCGGAGACGATGAACATGTCGGCGAGCGCGCGCGAGCCGCGGGCGCCAAGGGCAGCGACCGTGTCGGGCGCCGCGGTCACGACCACACGTGCCTCCTGGCTCTTCCCGATCGATCCGGCGTTGCGAGCATCCTCGAGCGACTTGGTAACGACGTCGCGCACCTGCAGGACGACGCCGAACGAGTCACGCAGCGCCGCAGCCTCCTGCGCCGGGACGTCCACCTTCGGCCAGCCGGCGAGCTGCACCGACTCGAACCCGTCCCGCATGGACTGCGGCATGAACTGCCAGATCTCCTCGGAGGTGAGGGTGAGCACCGGAGCGACCAGACGCACCATCGCGGAGAGAATGGCGGCAAGCACCGTCTGCGCGCTGCGGCGCTCAAGCGAGCCGGCGGCGTCCGCGTACAGGCGGTCCTTCAGCACGTCCAGATAGAACGAGCTCAGGTCGGTGACGCAGTAGTCGTAGATGAGCCGGTAGACCACGTGGAATCGCCACTCGTCGTATGCCTTCGTGACCTTCTCGACGAGGTCAGCGAGGGTGACCATCGCATACCGGTCGAGTTCGACCATGTCCGCGAAGGCGACGGCGTCAGCCGGGTCGTAGTCGTAGAGGTTGCTCAGCAGGAAGCGGAACGTATTGCGGATGCGGCGGTACGCCTCGCTCGTGCGGTCGAGGATCTCCGCCGAAACGGATACGTCCTGACCGTAGTCCGCCGACGCCACCCACAGCCTGATGATGTCGGCTCCGGACTTCGCGACCACGTCGATCGGCGAGACGACGTTGCCGAGCGACTTCGACATCTTTCGCCCCTCACCGTCGACGATGAAGCCGTGGGTGAGCACGGACTTGAACGGCGGCACGTCGTACGCGCCGACGCTCGTGAGCAGGCTGCTCTGGAACCACCCGCGGTGCTGGTCGCTCCCCTCGAGATACAGCTCGGCGGGGAAGCGCAGGTCGGGCCGCGCCTCCAACACGCTCGTGTGCGAGACGCCGGACTCCCACCATACGTCGAGGATGTCGTCCTCGGGCTTGAACTCCGTGCCGCCGCAGCGCGAACAGGCGAGGCCGGCGGGCAGGTACTCCTCCGGCTTCCGGATGAACCACGCGTCGGCACCCTCGCGCTCGAACAGGTCGATGACCGCGTCGAACGAAGTGTCGTTCGCCAGCGTCTCACCGCACTTCGTGCACGTGAAGACCGGGATCGGCACGCCCCAGGCGCGCTGGCGTGAGATGCACCAGTCAGGACGGTCGCCGACCATCGCGGAGATGCGGTTCACCGACCATCCCGGGATCCATTCGACCTTCGAGATGGCGTCCATGGCGCCCTCGCGCAGGGGGCGCACGCCCTCGGCGGCCTTGTCCATCGACACGAACCACTGCTCGGTGGCGCGGAAGATGACGGGCTGCTTGCATCGCCAGCAATGCGGGTAGCTGTGGCTGATCTTGCCGGCGGCGACGAGCGTGCCACGCTCGCGCAGCCACTCGATGATGACCGGATTCGCCTCCCAGACACCGAGGCCGGCGAACGGTCCGCCACCGATGTCGAATCTGCCTTCGTCATCGACCGGCATAGGCATCGGCAGGCCGAACTTCGCTCCGACGAGGTAGTCCTCCTCGCCATGGCCGGGTGCCGTGTGGACCGCGCCCGTACCGGTGGAGAGCTCGACGTGCTCGCCCGTGATGATGACGCCCTCGACACCCTCGTGGATCGGCTGGCGGTACTTCAGACCGGCCAGATCCGAGCCCTTCACCTTCTGCGGCAGCACCTCGTACCCGGTCCAGCCCGCGGCGGCGGCCACCGAGGAAACGAGCGCCTCGGCCATCACGAGCACCTCGCCTCCGACGCGGACCCCGACGTAGTCGGCCGCGTCCGCGAGCGTGACGGCGACGTTGGCCGGCAGTGTCCACGGAGTGGTGGTCCAGATGACGACGTACATGGGCTCGCTGACCTGGGCGAATGCATCAGGCCTCGACGTGAACTCGAACTTCACATAGATGGAGTCCGACGTCTCATCGGAATACTCGATCTCAGCTTCAGCAAGAGCCGTCTTGCACCGGACACACCAGTGGATCGGCTTGGCTCCCTTGTAGATCATGCCGCGGTCGAACATCGTCTTGAAGACGCGAACGTTGCCAGCCTCGTGCTTGTGGTCCAGCGTGAGGTATGGCTTCTCGAAGTCGCCGCGAACACCGAGACGCTGAAACTCCTCGCTCTGAACGCCCACGAACTTCAGCGCGTACTCGCGGCAGAGCGCCCGCAGCTCGGCCTGCGACGTCGTCTTCATCTTCTCAGGCCCAAGGTTCTTCTCGACCTGGTGCTCGATCGGCTGGCCGTGGCAGTCCCAGCCCGGAACGTACGGCGACCAATACCCGCGCATCGTCTTGTACTTCACGATGAGGTCCTTGAGCACCTTGTTGAACGCGGTGCCCATGTGGATATGGCCGTTCGCGTACGGAGGCCCGTCGTGCAGGATGAAGACCGGTCCGCTCTCGTTGGCCTCGAGCGAACGGCGATAGATGTCGAGCTGAGCCCAGAACTCGAGCCTCTCCGGCTCCCTCGTGCTCAGGGACGCGCGCATCGGGAACTCCGTCTGCGGCAGGTTCATCGTCTGCTTGTAGTCCGCTTTGTCCGCCATCCTCGCCACTGCCTCTCGTATCGATCGTCAAGACCGTCGTGAAGACGCGCAAAAGGCGCGCCTCGTCCACTCGCCGGGACGAAGCACGCCTCATCTGTGTACAGGCCGCTCCGCGGTACCACCCAGCTTGCGCGGACCGGCTCCTGTCCGGTCTGCGCGCCACTCGGCCGCATGACGTAACGGGGTGCGGGCCCCGCCGGAGCCTACCCGACGAACGTGTCGCCGTATCGGTCCGGGGCTGATGAGGTGATCTTCGGAGCGGTCCCGCCGCGGGCTCTCACCAATTCTCCCGCTCGCTGGATGGCTACAAAGGCAGCCGCCCCTACTCGTCCTCGTCGTCGCCGTTTCGCGATATGTCTCTCGCGATACGACCATGGGCCGCATCGCGATGTCTGCACAGGGTAGCGCGGCACAGGCGCGAGGGTCAACGCGAGCGTGCGCTCGCGAAGGATCGCCCTGGCAGCTCAGACGCCGAGGCGCCGCTCGACGTCGTCCGGGCCCATACCGGACACCTCGAGGGTCTTGGTGCGCGCCGTATGTCCGCGCACCACGCTCACCGCGCTCTTGGGCACGCCGAGCGCGTTGGCCACGACCTTGCACACGGCCGCATTCGCTTTGCCCTCATCGGGCGGAGCCGTGACGCGCACAAGTAGAACACCCCCCGCTCCGGACTCGATGGAGTCCTTGCCGGAGCGGGGGGTGACGCGAACGGTGATGCGCGCAGACGACACGGGCGCGACCTAGTCGATCTCCTCGATCTCGTCGTCGAGCTCGCCGACGGGACCGGACTTCGGCAGGCCGAACTCGGCGGGCACCTCGAGCGTCGGGAACTCCTCGTCGAACTCGGGAGCCTCGCCCACCTCGCCGAGCTGCAGCGACACGACCGTGGCCGGCACAGCCTCGTCGAGCGCCTCCTCCTCGATCGCTTCGACCGGCTCGACGAGACCGGTTTCCATGATGAGCTGGGAGGTCTCGTCACGCTCGATCGCCGCGGGCTCGGCCGCGGCAACGGCGGCCTCGGCGCCCGAGACAGGCTCGAGCACACCCAGGTACGTCTCGAGCATCGAACGGAAGCGGGAGCGGAACTCCTCCTCGGCAGCTTGCAGGCGAGCATTCTCTGCCTGGGTGTGCTGCTTATCCTCGAGCGCGCCGGTGACGATCTCCTGCGCCTTTGTCTCAGCATCCTTCACGAGGCGGTCAGCCTCCGCACGGGCGCGGCCGACGATCTCCTCGGCGGAAGTCTGCGCGGAAACGAGGGTCTTCTGGAGCGTCTGCTCGAGCTCCGCGTAGTTGCGCAGGCGCTCCTCAGCGGCATCGTTCTTCTCGGAAAGGTCGATGTTCTCCTTGAACAGGCGCTCGAACTCGTCGGCGACCTCGTCCAGGAAATCGTCGACTTCCTCGGGGTTGTAGCCGCGCAGCGAGTTGCGGAACTCCTTGTGGTGGATATCGAGCGGAGTGAGCTTCATGGCGCTCCCTAGATCCTTTCATCACCCGTCGCGGCACTCTGCGTGCCGCGGTCCCCTGCGAGTCGAACGATAGCAGACGCCCGGCGCTAGCGGAGTCCGCCGACGAAGCCGGAAACGAGCTGCAGGACGATGAGCCCGATCAGCGGAGTGAAGTCGATCCCCTTGGATCCGAGCATCACCGGCGGCAGTATCCGTCGGAACAGCCCGAGATAGGGCTCACAGACAGTCGCGAGGGCACGGTAGACCTCGAAGAGCGCTCCGCGGCTCGGAGTCGCGAACCATCCGAGGACCGCGTACGCCACGATGACCAGCCCGTAGAAGTCGAGAAGCCTGGCGATCAGCAGGAACGGGTTCATCGACTAGTGGCCGAGCTCGCGCGAGCGCACGACGGCCGCCCGCACGGCGGAGGCGAACGCTGCACGCACGCCAGCGGATTCCAGGGCTGTGATGGCCGCGATCGTCGAGCCGCCGGGGCTCGAGACGGCGTCGATGATGCTCTCGGGGTGCTGCCCGGTCTGCTCGATGAGCGAGACAGTCCCCTTCATGGTCTGGAGTGCCAAACGCTGCGCCAGATCGCGTGAGAGACCCTCGCGCACTCCGGCGCGCGCGAGTGCGTCGACGACGAGCGCCATGTACGCGGGACCGCAACCCGAGATCGCCGTGCACGCGTCTTGCAGGCTCTCGTCGAGAACCGCTACCTCGCCGATGGCGCCGAAAATGGCCGCCACTGCCGTGACGTCCGCTTCGGTCGCTTTGGAGCCGCCGCTGACGATGCTCATGCCTGCCCCGACGAGAGCAGGTGTATTGGGCATGACGCGGACGACGCGGGACCCGGAGCGCAGCATCGACTCGAGCCGCGCGCAGGTCACGCCACCTGCGATGCTCACGACGAGCGCGTCGCGCATCGCGCTGGCGAGCGCGGTCACAACAGCATCGATGACCTGCGGCTTCACCGCGAGGATGACGACATCGGCCCCCGATGCCGCCGTGGCGCCGTTGGCGACGGCGGAGATGGCAAGCTCCGCGACAAGGTGATCGCGCTTGCGAGGATCGGGGTCGGCCACGACGATCTGCTCCGGGCCGAATGCGCCCGCGGCGATCAGCCCACCGACGATCGCTTCGCCCATACGGCCGCCGCCGATGACGGCGAGCCTCTCGACGCCCTGCATGACGGTCACCTACTCGCCGAAGAGGCTGGACGCGCGCGAGCGCACGCGCTCGCCCGCAGCGGTCATGTCCACGTTCTGCGGCGTGAGCATGAAGACCTTGTCGGAGACCTTCTGGATGCCGCCGTCGAGCCCGTAGGTCAGACCCGAAGCGAAATCGAGCAGACGGCGCGAGAGTTCCGCATCCGTCGAGGTGAGATTGAGGATGACGGTTTGGCCGGCCTTGAACTTGTCCGCGATGTTCTGCGCCTCGGCGAACGAGCGCGGCTCGACCGCGTGGATCTTGATCTGTGCGGCGGCGGAGGCGGCAGAGACGGGCGCCTCGCTCGGGCTCGGGACGGCGCGCAGCGGCGCGGCGTCGCGCGCGCGCGCCAGGTCCGGCATGCGGTTCACGCGGCGGACAGAAGAGGACTCGCTCCCATACGGGGATGCGGGCCGCGGAGCGGCCTCGTACTCTTCGTCCTCGTACTCTTCGCCGGCGTAGTCGTCCTCGTACTCGTCGTACTCGTCAGCGAGACCGAGCATCACCTTCACGCGCTGCATGAAACCCATCGATGGCTCCTTGGAGTCAATCCGCTTCTTGGCGACGGATGCCGCGCGGGACCTACCGTCCGAAGATCGCTCTGCCCACCCGAACGATTGTAGCGCCTTCTTCGATGGCCACGGCGAAATCGTTCGTCATCCCCATGCTGAGTTCGGTGAGGTTCACGGCATCGCAGTGGAGCGCCTGAAGGCACCCCATCCAGTGGGCCGCTTCGCGGAACACCCAGCGGACGGATTCGGGCTTGCCAAGCGGCGCCATCGTCATCACGCCGCGTACATCGACGCCCGGCAGATCGGACGCGGCACGCACGGCTTCTTCCGCGTCCTCGAGCGTCATCCCGTGCTTGGAGATCTCCCCCGAGACGTTCAGCTGCAACAGGACCGGCTGCACCACTTCGATCTCGCGCGCGCGAGCGTCGACCGCCTCGAGGAGATGCAGCGAATCGACCGAATGGATGAGCTTCGCCTTCCCGACGACCTGCTTCAGCTTGTTCGTCTGGAGGGTACCGATGAAGTGCCATCGCTCGTGCGGGAAGAGTCCCTGCTTGCCGGTGAATTCGAGCGCGCGGTTCTCACCGAAGTCGTGCATCCCCGCCGCGATCGCCTGGCGCACTTCATCGACGCCCACGGTCTTGGTGACCGCCACGAAGGTGATGTCCGCGGGATCGCGCCCGGCCATGTCGGCCGCGTCAGCGACCTCGCGGAGGACCTTCCGGTACCGCTCCGCGATGGCGCCCATGCCTTCGGTCCTACTCGCTCGGAAGAGTGTCTGAGCTCGGCTCGAAGATGCCGGTGAGCATGTACTGGATGCGCTCGCCGATATCGACCGCGTTGTCGGCTATGCGCTCGAGGTAGCGCGCCGCCAGCACCATCGACGAAGCCCACTCGATGTCTTCCTCATCCGTGAGCCGTGCAAGCTCACGGAAGAACTGCTTGTACAGGTGATCGATGGGCTCGTCCAGCTCAGGCAGCTTCGCCGCCAGCTCTAGATCGTTCTGCTCCAAAGCCTCAAGAGTCGCATCGAGCACGCGGTGGACAAGGTTGCCCTGCGCCTGGATCAGGTCGTAGAGGGTCTGCGGGCCTTGGCGGTCAGCCGTGCGGCGTGCCGCCTTGGCGATGTTCACGGCGAGGTCGGCCATCCGCTCCATGTGCCACGTGACGTAGGTGAGCGAATGGAGCAGGCGCAGGTCCCGGGCGACGGGGAACTGCGTGGCCATAACCTCGAGGGAGTGCTCCTCGACCAGCAGCGTGCGCTTGTCGATCTCGTCGTCCATCGCGATCACCTGGGCCGCGAGCTCCAAGTCACCCTCGATGAGCGATTGCACGGCCAGCGCGGTCATATCCACGCAACGACGCCCGATGGCGACGACCTCGGCCTTCAGGTCTTTCAGCTCCTGCCGGAAGCCTTCGCGCATGGCGCTCACGCCCTTCCTTTGCTCTTCCAACCCGGGTAGCCTGCCCGACCGCCCGATACGTCTGTCTCGATGAGAGTGCGCAAGGCGCCCTCAAGTCCCGCAATACTACCCTACCCGTTCACCTGTGAGGTTACATGCAGGTGAACCCTTCAACCGTCGCCCTCGACAAGCACTCGAGGGTTAGACCGGTACGGTATCGCGCCTAGCCGAATCGTCCGGTGATGTAGTCCTCAGTGCGGCGGTCTTTCGGGCTCGTGAACAGTGCGGCCGTGCGGTCGAACTCGATCAGGTGGGCCGGCTCGCCGGCCACCTCCTGCAAGAAGAAGGCTGTGTAGTCAGAAACGCGCGCGGCCTGCTGCATGTTGTGCGTGACGATGATGATCGTGATGCGGTCCTTGAGCTCGGCCATCAGGTCTTCGACCTTCTGGACCGAGGTGGGGTCGATCGCGGAGCACGGCTCGTCCATGAGCAGGACCTCCGGCTCGACGGCGAGCACGCGCGCGATGCACAGGCGCTGCTGCTGGCCGCCAGAGAGGGTCAGTCCTCCCCTGCCGAGGATGTCCTTGACCTCCTTCCACAGGTTCGCGCGCTTGAGCGATTCCTCGACGATGCCGTCCAGTTCGCTCTTCTTGCGCACGCCGTGGAGCTTCGGCCCGTATGCGACGTTGTCGTAGATCGACATCGGGAACGGGTTCGGCTGTTGGAAGATCATCCCGACGCGGCGACGCAGGTCGACCGGGTCGACACCGGAGCCGTACACATCGTGGCCGTCGAGCAGGATCTTGCCCTCGATGCGCGTGCCGGGGATGAGGTCGTTCATCCGGTTGAGGCAGCGCAGGAACGTCGACTTGCCGCAGCCCGACGGGCCGATGAACGCCGTCACTGCGTGCTCGGCGATCCCGACCGTGATGTCGGTGAGCGCGTTGAAGTTCCCGTAGAAGAAGTCGAGCTTCTTCACCTCGAACTTGTCGCGATGGGTGCGGACCGGTGCGGCGTCCGGCAGCAGCGAGGCGAGCCTTTCGCTCATCCCTGCATCCTCCTGTTCCTGCGCCCGATCCAGCGGGCCGCGAGATTGAATCCGAGAACCAGCAACACGAGCATCAGAGCGGTTCCGTACGCAGCCGGGAGGTTGATCCCCTCCTGCGACATCAACATCAGGTGGACCGGCATCGTGCGGCCCGGATCGAGCGGAGACACGGGCGCGTAGATCATCGTGCCCATGGTGTAGATGACGACGGCGGTCTCACCGGCGGCGCGACCGGCGGCCAGGATGACGCCGGTCGTGATGCGCGGGAGAGCCGACGGCAGGACGATCTTCGAGACCGTCTGCCACTTCGAAGCGCCGAGACCGTACGAGCCCCAGCGGATGTACTTCGGCACGGCGCGTATGGCTTCTTCCGTCGTGCGAACGATGATCGGCAGCAACAGGAAGGAGAGCGCGAGTGCCGCAGCAAGCACGGAGAACCCGAGCCCGATGCCCTCAACGAACGCGGCGAGGCCGAAGAGGCCCATGACGATCGAGGGCACGCTCGCGAGTGAATCCGCCGCGAATCGGATGATCCGGACAAGCCGGCCCTGCACGGCGTACTCCGCGAGATAGACGGCAGCGAGCACGGCGACGGGGGTAGTGATGAGCATCGCGAGACCGGTGACGTAGAGGGTCGCCTGTATCGTCGGCCAGATGCCGCCCTCCATGTTCACGCCCTTGGGATACGTGAAGATGAACGCGGGCGTGATCTGCCCGATACCGTTGACGATCACGTACAGCAGGATCGTGCCGAGGGCGCCGACGGTGCCGATCGCAGCGAGCCAGATCACGCCGAGCGCGACGCGGTTCGTGAACGTCTTGCTGATGCGTTCGCGGGACTGCATGTCAGCTCATCCCCTTGCCGAAGCGGGAGATGACGCGGATCGCCGCGACGAAGAGCATCGAGATGATGAAGAGCACGATGGCCACGCCGAAGAGTGCGGTCCGGTGGTCACCCGACGCGTACGGCATGTCCATGACGATGACCGTGGTCAGGGTCAGGAACGGCTTCAGGATGCCGTCGGGGATGACGCGCGCGTTGCCTGCGACCATGACGACCGCCATCGTCTCACCGATGGCCCGGCCCATGCCGAGGATGACGGCATCGATGATGCCGATCTTGGCCGCAGGCAGGAGAACGCGCCAGATCGTCTGCCACTTGGTGGCGCCCATCGAGTAGCTCGCCTCGCGGATCCCCTCGGGAACCGAACGGAGCGCGTCTTCGGTGAGCGTGGCGATGGTGGGCACGATCATCACCGCGAGGATGAGCCACACGGTGAGCAGGCCGAAGCCGAGCCCGCCGAAAAGACCCGCGATGATGGGGCGCAGCAGCACGAGGCCGAAGAAGCCGTAGACGACCGACGGGATACCGGCGAGCAGCTCGACGGCCGGGCGCACGATGGAGCGCGCCTTGGGCGACGCGACCTCGGAAAGGAACACAGCGGTACCGACGGCGAGCGGCGCGCCCAGGAGCAGCGCACCCGACATCGCCAGCAGCGAGTTGATGATCAACGGCAGGATGCCGAAGTGCTCCTTGGTCGGGTACCATGTCGCGCCGCCGAGGAACTCCAAGAGCCCGATCTTGGCGAAGATCGGCCAGCCCTTGAGGCCGACGAAGATGAAGATGAGCGCGACACCTGCCACCGCGACGCACGCGCAGAGAAGGAACAGGTTCTGCAGCGCCGCTTCCTTCAGGTAGGTCGCACGGGTGATCTTCGTGAGCCCGGTGCTCTTCCGGGGCGGCTCCGGTGCACGCATGGCCTCACCGTCATCGGCGCACATGTCGGGCGCCACGTCGCGTCCGGTCAGGTCTGACCCGGTGTCCACTCCTACTTCACCCCCGCGCTGATCGGGAGGAATCCCGCGTCACGGACGACCTCGTCCTGGATCTTCGAGGACAGCACGAAATCGATGTACTCCTTCGTGAGTCCCGTCGGTTCGCCTTTCGTGAAGAAGTGAAGGACGCGTGAGATCGGGTACGTGCCCGCCGCGACGGTGTTCTCATCAGGGGCGATGCCGTCGATGACGAGCGCCTTGACGCGCTCCTTCGTGAACTTCGACTCGACGAAGCCCAGGGAGATGTAGCCGATGGCGGTCGGAGACTGAGCAACCACGGATCGGACCTGGCCGGTGCCCGGGAGCACGGCGGCGGTGGGATCGAAGTCGCCGCCGCCGAGCACGATCTTCGTGAACGCCTCACGAGTGCCGGAAGCCTCGTCGCGGTTGACCAGCCCGATCTCCTGATCCAGGCCACCAACCTCTTTCCAGTTCCTGATCTTGCCCTCGAAGATATCGGCGACCTGCGAGGTCGTGAGCGAGTCGACGGGGTTGCTCGGGTTCACGATGACCGCGATCGCGTCGAGCGCGATCTTCGTGTCGACGAGGCCGAGACCCGCCTCCTCAGGCTTGAGGTCGCGTGACGACGTTCCGATGTCGCTCGTCCCACTGGAGACCGACTCGATGCCGGCGGAAGACCCGACGCCCGCCACGAGCACGCTCTTGCCCGGGTTGGCGGTCATGAAGTCCTCTGCCGCCACCTCGGCGATCGGCAGAACGGTCGTCGAGCCGGTGACGGTGAGTTGATCGGTGGCCCCGCTCGCGGAGCGACCGCAGCCGGCCACAACAGCAGATGAGAGAAGCGCCGCTGCGACCAGGGTGACCGCGAGAAGGCGCGACTTCACCGGGAGCCACCGAGGATGCATGCGAGCGCACCGTGTCGGCCGGTCAGGCCTTCGGCGCGATAGGAGTAGAAAGCATCAGTCCGTTCGGCGGTGCAGATACCGGCACGGACCTGGGACGCGAGAGGCACGCCGACCCCATTCAGGCTCTCTGACACGACAGCGCCCAGGTCCAAGCGGTCCTGGGGCGCGACGATAGTACCAAACGCGTCGGTGAATTGCGACAGCAGTGCGGGGTCGACTTGATAGTGGCACGGGCCGATATGCGGACCGATGTAGGCGACGAGATCGGAGGTCTCCGAGCCGGTCAGGGCCGCCAGCCGCCGCGCGCCTTCCCCTGCGATCCCGCCGAGTGCTCCACGCCAGCCCGCGTGCACCACGGCGACGCCGCGAACAGGACCGGTGGACACCAGAACAACAGGGACACAATCCGCGAAGAAGAGCATGAGCGGCGTCGCGGCGTCGATGGTCGCGAGCCCGTCCGTCGCGGGTACCGGCGGCGGCGATCCGGCGCGAGCGAAGGCGCCCAAGCCCGCGGTCGCACCCATCACGGTCCGAACGGCGATGCCATGCACCTGTTCGGCCGTGGTGAGCCGCTCGCGCAGCGGCTCGATCCCCAACGACGCGAAGAGCGCCGCCCGGTTCTCGTCCACTGAGGCAGGATCGTCGCCCACGTGCGCGGCAAGATTGAGCGAGTCGTATGGCCCGCGGCTCCTGCCGCCCGTCCGCTCGCTGAAGGCGACAACGATACCGTGCTCTTCACGGAGAGCCACGTCTGCGAGTACCGTTAACCCGCCGGACGTTACGGTTTCTAGCGACCCCATCGACACCTCGCTATCTCGCGCGGAGAACGGGACACTCACTCGCTGGAAGAGTTCGGAAGATGTCGTTGTCACTGAACGTGCGATTGCACGATGATAGCTGTCGGACTCGGAGCGCAGGATGAGGAAGAGGACCTGCACCCGAGCGTGTGGGAAGGATGGGGGCATGGAGATCGAGCGCGCATTCAAGGCACCGTTCTTGGACCAGAAGTGGTACATCAAGGCACTCTGGGCGGGTCTGTGGGCAGGCCTCATCGTCACCGCGCCTGCGGTCAGCGGGTATTCGCTCGACTACCTGCGCAACGTCGCATACGGGTATGAGACGCCCCTCCCCGAGTGGAACACGGGCTTCGGTCGCTGGTGGGTCCGTGGCCTGCTCGTCGGGATCGCCGGCCTCATCTACATGCTTCCGGCCATCGTGATCGTGCTCGTCGGAACGATTCCTCTCATCGCCGGCGTCGCTGCCTCCGCCAGCTCGTACGGCGGCGACGCTGCGAACGCAGCCGCGCTGCTCGGGAGCAGCACCATCTGCATCACGAGCTTCCTTGCCGTCGTGTATTCCCTCGGCGTCTCGGTCTTCTTCTACGCGGCGTACGTGAACTACGCGCTGAGCGAGGACTTCGGCGCCCTGTTCCAGTTCAAGGACATCCTCGCGAGACTCCGCACCGTCGGCGCCGGCTACTTCAACGCCTGGGGCATGTCCATCGTGATCTCGTTCGGCGCGAGCTTCGTCGCAGGTATCGCGGGATCCATCCTCGGCGGCACCGTCGTCCTCGCTCCGCTTGCGGGATTCGTCGGCGGCGCGATCGGATTCGTCGGCGCCGTGATGACTTCGCACCTCTTCGGCCAGTACGCCGCAAAGGCGTACGGCCTGCCGGGCCTTGCGCCGGTCTATGCGGCCCCGGCTGGATACACGGCGGCGTACCCGCCGTCGCCGGTCGCACCGGCTCCCTACCCCGCGTATCCGCCCGCTGCGCCCGCGGCACCCGCCGCGCCGGCACAGCCCGCTCCGCCGGCCCCCGCGCCGGCCGACGCGCCCATTCCCCCCGCACCCTTGGCCCATTCGGAGCCGGTCTCTCCCGTGCCGCCCTACTCCCCCGAGCAGGCGGCTCCCCCCTCAGGCCCGGCTTCCGACCCCCCAGCCGAGGATGGTGGCGAGTAGGCGCTTCCAGCGCTCGCGCCGGAAGCGCACGACGTCACGAGGGCCCCGCACGGGGAGGTGCGGGGCCCTCACTATGTCCGGAGCCGGTACGAGCCGCGGCCCGGTGACGAGGACCCTGCGCCTCGTCACCGGGCCGCGTATGGTCATCCGGTTTCAGCCGGATGGACGCCCGTCTCAAGAAGCGCGGCGGCTCACGCCCCGCGCCATGGGTTCGATCCCTAGCTGCGACGACGAAGGAACGCCGGCACGTCCAGGTCCTCCTCGGTGATCGGCTCGAACGCCGGCACGTTCGCCGGGGTCGGCAGGTTCGATTCCTCTTCCTCCAGCGCCAGCGCCGACTGCTTGCGACGACCGTCGAAGCCCGTGGCGATAACGGTGACGCGGATGGAGTCGAGCATGGAGTCGTCGATGACCGCACCGAAGATGATGTTGGCGTCGGGATGCGCCGCAGCTGCGACGACCTCGGCTGCCTCGTTGACCTCGAACAGGCCGAGGTCGCTGCCACCGGCGATCGACAGGAGCACGCCCTGCGCGCCCTCGATCGAGGACTCGAGCAGCGGGCTTGAGATAGCTGCCTTGGCGGCCTCGTGAGCGCGGTTGTCGCCGGTGGCCTGACCGATGCCCATGAGAGCCGATCCTGCGTCCTGCATGATCGTGCGGACGTCTGCGAAGTCGAGGTTGATCAGGCCCGGAACCGTGATGAGGTCCGTGATGCCCTGAGTACCCTGACGCAGCACGTCATCGGCGATGCGGAAGGCGTCGAGGATCGATGTCTTCTTCTCGGCGACCTGCAGCAGACGGTCGTTGGGGATGACGATGAGCGTGTCGACGTGCTCGCGGAGGCGCTTGATGCCCTCCTCGGCCTGCAGGGCGCGCTTGCGACCCTCGAATGCGAACGGACGAGTGACGCAGCCGACGGTCAGCGCGCCGATCTCTTCCTTGGCGATCTGGGCGATCACGGGCGCAGCGCCGGTGCCAGTGCCGCCGCCCTCACCAGCCGTGATGAAGACCATGTCAGCGCCCTGGAGCGCTTCCTTGATCTCGGCACGCGACTCCTCAGCCGCCTGGAGGCCCACATCGGGATCGGCACCAGCGCCGAGGCCCTTGGTGAGCCCGACGCCGATGTGCACCTTGTAGTCGGCGTCCGACATCAGAAGCGCCTGCGCATCGGTGTTCACCGCGATGAACTCAACGCCCTTGACGCCGGCTTCGACCATGCGGTTGACGGCATTCGAGCCACCACCGCCGATGCCAAGGACCTTGATGACCGCGAGGTAGTTCGCTCCGGTCTCGAACATGTGACGTCTCCTCCCCGTTCGTCTGTGCTCCGGGACTCTGCAACCCTAAGGTTCTACTTGATGGTGATAGTATGTCTAGAACGCTCAATCTTTGCATAAAGGTTATCGTGTGTGCAAGCCCTTTCTTTGGCGGACGTGCCCGGAACGTCGCAGCCGCGCGAAACGTGGTAGGAGAAGGGGTCCGGGAACGGGCAGCGGCGGCCGGGCATCTACACGATCGCCGTTCGCTTCCCCACCCCGCCCCGAACGTGGGGTGGCTACTTGGTCGTGACCACGTACGTCCCGATGGGCACCCGCGGCCACAGCTCGAGGATGTCTCTGTTGTACATCCGGATGCAGCCGTGACTCGCCATTGTGCCGATCACCCAGGGCTGGTTGGTCCCGTGTATCGCATAGCGAGTGAACACGTAGCGGTAGTGACCCTTCGCCCCTATGCGCCTGAAGAGGCGCATCTTGCGCGGACCGTAGACACCCCTGGGATACGTGCGGTACTTCGCGAGCACCTTCCACGTGCATTCCGGCGTCCAGTTGTAGCGCCCATGCGCCACCTTGTAGGTCTTGACGAGCTGCTGGTTCTTGACCCAGTACAGCTTGAACTGGCTCTTGTCGATCACGATGCAGGTGCTGTACGGCCACTCCTTGCGCATCACCGTCCGCACCGCCGTCGTCGTCTCCCCGCTCAGGCTGACGGCCTCGACCGTCACGGTGGAGGCGCCTTTGCCGAGCTTGACCGTTCCGAGATCCACCGCCTGCCCGGGAGTGCAGGCGACCGAACGCACCACGTTCCCATTGAGCAAGACCGTCATCGTCGCGGTCGAAGCACCCGCGCGAACACGTACCGGGACCGGACTGGCGACGGTGCGCTTCGTTGGCGACGCCCACTCCGGGACACCCGGTGCGCCCCACGTGTAGACCTCCACAGGGCTGCTGGTCCACGTCGTGTCGAGAGATCCTGTCAGCAGCGCCGTCAGCGTGTGCGGGCCCGATGGGAGCACAAGGCCGCTGAAGAGCGCTCTGCCGTCGACCATCGGCGCCTGAGACAGGACCGAGTCGCCTTCAAGGAGCGCGACCGTGCCGGCGCTCTCCCCCGCATCGCTCGTCACGCTCACATCGAGCGGACCCAGGGCGTCAGCCGGCGCGTGCAGCGTGAGAGCCATCGCGGGCAGCACTCCAGCGCACAACGCGATGGCAAGCGCAAGGCACGCGATTCGGATCGATCGCCCCTGGCGACTCGAGCCGGCTTCCCTCATGCCCTTCCCCATCCTTGCGCGGCGACGCAGGGCACGCGGCCCTCCTGCGCTGCGGCGCACCCCGCCCACAGGCGAGCTGGCGGAGCGCCGCATAGCGTGCCTACTTGAGACCGCGCCACGTGGGGCGGTCGGTGACACGGACGTCGATCGAGATGACCTTGCCCGCCTGGTCCGCAAGGATCTGGAGCGCAAGCTTCGACTTCATCGCGAGGTCCACGGCCTCGCCGACCACGATCTCCACACGGTCGTTGCGTTCGAGGACGACGCCGTCGACCGAGGGAGCGGACACGCTGCGGACCGTCTCCGCGATCTTCGAATCGATCCCGGTGAGCACCTTGATCGCGTTGAGCAGCGGTTCGGAACTCGTCCTGCGACCAGCCTTGGGGTCCAGGCCCGGCACGTCTCTGATGACGGGGACGGTCTCGCTCGTCTCCGTCGTTGGCTTCGCGATGACCATGCCGCTCCTGTCGACGAGCCACATGGTCTCTCCGGCGTCGACGATCGCCACCGGCACGCGCTCCGTCACTCGGATACGCATGCCGGACGGGAAGACGCGCGAGACCGACACATCGGCGACCCAGGGGCTCGCCGACACACGCTTCGCCACCGCGGCTCCCGGGAAGCGGATGAGCGTCGCGTCGCCTGGGACCGCTGCGAGCGCGCGCACGGCTGCGGTGCTGATGTGCCGATTGCCGACCACCTCGACGCTCGTGATGGTGAAGAGGGAGGAAGCGTACAGGGCGGAGCACGCAGCGATCACCGCCATGACACTGCCGACCGCCGCCGCGACTCGCAGACGGATCGCCCTGCGGCGCGCGTTCTGCCGCTGCTCGCGTGCGACCTTCAGCTCGTCTGCGCGACCCTTGCCTGCAGCGGGGCGCCCGGGCTTCGCTCCGACGACCTGCGCCGACTGGCGTCCGCCGTTCTTCCGGGCGGAAGACGACGTGTCGGCGCCGCGGCCGCTATCGCGCCCGCGGTTGCGCATCGACGTCGAGATGAAGACGCTCTCACGCTTCTTCGAAGGTCCCGACGAACCTGATTTCCGGCCTGAGGTCGACACCGCACCGTTCCTTCACGGTCAGCTGGATCTTTCGTATGAGGCCGACGATATCAGCAGCCGTCGCGCTGCCCTCGTTCACGATGAAGTTCGCGTGCACGGTCGATATCCGTGCCCCGCCGAGCGCCGTGCCCTTCAGACCGACGCTCTCGATGAGGCGGCCGGCCGAATCGCCCGGGGGGTTCATGAAGACGCTGCCCGCGCTCGGAAGCCCGATCGGCTGCGTGGCCTTGCGGTCGCGCAGGTTGCGCTCCATTTGAGCCCGGATGCGCAGCGGGTCACCCTGCTCTGCCCTCAGCGAGGCTTCGAGGATGATACCGCGGCCCGCCAGGCCGCTACGGCGATACTCCCACACCACGTCGCGCCCGTGAATGAGGCTGAGTCCCTGCCCCGGGATCCACATGGTGACCGTCTCGACCGATTGGCCGATACATCCGTCGCGCGTGCCCGCGTTCATCGCGAGTGCGCCGCCGAGCGTCCCGGGAATCCCGACGGCCCACTCGAGCCCGGCGAGCCCCTTGTTGAACGACTCCTGCACGAGGTGTGCGAGCACCGATGCTGCGCCTGCGCGCAGGGTCTCTCCATCAGCGGTGTGACGCTTGAACTCGCGCCCGAGCACGAGCGCCGCTCCCTCGTAGCCGGTGTCCGAGACGAGCAGGTTGCTCCCCTTGCCGATGACCATCCACGGCAACTCGATCTCCTCGAGAATGTGCATCGCGGCGGTGAGGTCGTGCATCGTCTCGAGCACGCAGAACAGAGCGGCCGGCCCGCCGACGCGGTACGTCGTATGGCGCGCCATCGGTTCCCCGAGACGCACGTCCCCCGCGATCTCCTCGCGCAGCGCCGCCGCGATCTCCGGGAAGTTCATCGCCGCGCCTCCTGCTCCGCACGGTCCTCGAGGGCGCGCAGGATCTCGGGACCCATCGCGGTCACGTCGCCCGCCCCCATCGTCATGACGAGATCTCCGGGACGCGCGCGCTCGGCAACGTAGGCGGGTGTTGCCGCGCGATGAGGAAAGTACGCCAGCCGCGTCCTCGGAGCGTGGCGTAGCACGGCGTCGACGAGCGTCTTTCCCGACACGCCGGGCACGGGCGCTTCGCCCGCACTGTAGACGTCGAGGAGAACCACGTGGTCGGCATCGTCGAACGACTCGCCGAAGTCACGCGCGAGCGCTTGGGTGCGGCTGTAGCGATGCGGCTGGAAGACCACCCACACCCGTCCGTCGCTCGCGGACCGTGCGGCGGCGAGCGTCGCGCGTACCTCCGTGGGGTGGTGGCCGTAGTCGTCGATCACCCTGACGCCGCCCACTTCGCCCACCGGCTCGAACCTGCGCCTCACGCCGGAGAACGAAGCGATACCGCGCGCCGCAGCGGCCACGTCGAGACCGAGCGCGTGGACGGCCGCCAGAACGCCGGTCGCATTGAGGGCCATGTGCACGCCCGGGGTGGCGAGCGTGCAGGCGAGCCGGTGGCCGTCCGGGAACGCGACGATGAAGGAGCTGCCCGACCCGACGCTCTGGTAGTCGACGAGACGGACGTCCGCCTCCTCCGAGCGGCCGTAGGCGACGACCCGCGCGCGGCTCTTCCCCGCGATCGCGGTAAGGATCGGATCGTCGGCGCAGAGCACCGAGACGCCATCCGGGTGCACGTGCCCGAGGAACTCGCCGAACGTCTCGATGATCTCGTCGAGCGAGGAGTAGTGGTCGAGATGGTCGGCTTCGATGTTGGTCACGATCGCGCAGTACGGGTCGAGCAAGAGGAACGACCCGTCGGATTCGTCCGCCTCGACGACGTAGTGCCGACCCGCCCCGCAGCGGGCGTTGCCGCCCATGTCGGGCAGTTCGCCGCCGATGAGGAACGTGGGGTCCTCGCCCGCAGCGACCAGCGCGGCAGCCATCATCGAACTCGTCGACGTCTTGCCGTGCGTGCCGGCCACCGCGATGGTCAGGCGGTCGCCGGCGAGTTCGGCGAGCATGCGAGCGCGCTGCCACACCGGGATGCCCCGGCGGCGCGCCTCGATGAGCTCGGGGTTCGTCTCGGGAATGGCGGTGGAGACCACGACGACCTCCGGGTCGCCCAGATTCGCGGCATCGTGCCCGACGAACACGGGAATACCGAGCCCCGCGAGTGCCGCGGCGTAGCGCGACTGGCGCATGTCGGAACCGGTCACCGCGATCCCCCGCTCGTGCAGCACGCGGGCCAGTCCGCTCATGCCGGCGCCGCCGACCCCGATGAAGTGCGCATAGACCCGTGCCGTCATCGGGTTCCCTTTCCCATGCTCGAGACGCTGGCGCCACGCGCCACGCGACGTACGACTTCCACGACTGCGCACGCCGCCTGGGGGCGACCGAGCGAGAGTGCTGCCTCAGCCATCCGCGCGCGACGCGCGGGATCGGCGAGAAGCCCGGCGAGGAGCTCACCGAATGCCGGCGAATCCAGATCCCCGTCGGCGATGACCTCAGACGCGCCCGCCTCGACGAACGGGTCGGCGTTGCGCGTCTGGTGATCGTCCGTGGCGTACGGGTATGGCACGAGGATCGTCGCCTTGCCGAGCGCCGCCACCTCCGCGAGTGTCGTCGCGCCGGAGCGGCACACCACAAGGTCAGCCGCAGCGAGCAGATCACCCATCGCATCCACGTATTCGAGAACGCTCCACCACGCAGGATCGCCTCCGGCCTGCGTGCGCAGCGCCTCGCGCACGGCGCTCGCCTCAGTCGGCCCCGCCACGTGGACCACGCGCAGATCCTCCACAACACTCAACGTATTGTAGAGGTTGATTATTGCGGTATTCAGGTGACGCGCGCCCCTGCTGCCTCCGAACACGAGCAGGAGCGTCTCGTTCGGCGAGACACCGTAGGCGGCTCTCCCCGCGTCCCGGTCCGCGTCGATCACGGCGTCGCGCACGGGATTGCCGGAGACCACGGCACGCTCCGCGTGCCCGAGATGTCCCCGGGAGTTCTCATAGGTGAGGCAGACTGCCTTCGCCCAGCGCGACAGGAGACGGTTCGCCACGCCGGGTACCGAGTTCTGCTCGTGGAGCACGAGCGGCACTCCGGACACGATCGCAGCGAGTCCGAGCGGCACCGAGACGTACCCCCCGAACCCGACGACAGCATCCGCACGCTCGCTCGCGAGGATCGCCCGGCACCGGAAGAGCGACGCCACGGCGGTTGCGGCGGCCGCCACGAGCGTCCAAGGCCTCGCACGGTCCCATCCTCTGGCGCGCACGGCCAGGAAGCGCACGCCGGCCTCCCCTGCAAGCTTCTCCTCGAGGCTCGCCGGTGCGCCCACGAACGCCACGCTGCTCTGCTCGTCAGTTGCGACGAGAGCCGCCACCGCCAGCGCCGGATAGACGTGGCCGGCCGTTCCCCCGCCGCTCACCAGAACGCGCACGAGCGCTCCCTTCCGTTTCGTGTGACTTCGGCCGCACGCGTGCCGCAGAGCCGGCTGCTTCGCGTCCAACCGCAAGGATAAGGCCGATGCAGGCGAGCGTGAACACGAGCGAGGACCCGCCGTAGCTCACGAGCGGCAGCGGCACGCCCGTGACAGGCATGAGACCCGTGACCGAGCCCATGTTGATGAGGGCCTGTGTGACGATCATCCCGACAAGACCGCCCGCGAGCAGTCGGGAGTAGCTGTCCTTCGCCGTGAGCGCGATCCGCACGCCTGCGTAGCACATGAGGGCGAAGCCGAGGACCACTGCGACCGCTCCGATGAGTCCGAGCTCCTCGCCGATGATGGCGAAGATGAAGTCGGTGTGCGCCGCTGGCAGGTACAGGTACTTCTGCCGTGACATGCCCAGGCCGAGGCCGAGGATACCGCCGGACCCGAACGCCAGCTTCGCTTGGATGATCTGGTAGCCGGCGCCCTGGGGATCGGCGGCCGGATTCAGGAACGCGAGGAACCTGCCCGCGCGGTACGGAGCGAGCAGGATGAGCGCCGCCACTCCGCCGAGCCCCCCGAGCACCGTGGTGACGATGAGCCTCCAGGGGAGCCCGCCGAGGACCAGCACGATGAACACGGCGAGCAGGATCGACATCGCGGTGCCCATGTCCGGCTGCAGCATCACAAAGACGAAGGGGATACCCACGGCGAGCCCGCCCTCGATGAGGTCGTCTTTGAGCGGGCGCGGGCGGTCGATGCGATCGGCCATGATGCTCGCGACCACGAGCACGCAACCGAGCTTGGCGAACTCGGAGGGCTGCAACGTCGTGAAGCCCAGGTCGATCCAGCGGGTCGCGCCCCACTTCCCCACGCCCATCACGAAGACGAGGAGCAGGAGCAGGTCGGACCCCCCGAGGACCCACCAGCCGAGCGTCCGCACCAACTTCACGGGGAAGCGCGAGGCGGCGGCCAGGCCCACGGTTCCCACCAGCAGGAACAGCGCCTGGTTGCGCACGTGCACCCAGCTGTCGCCCAACTCGAGGAAGTCGCGCGCAGACGAGGCGGAGAAGATCATCAGCAGTCCGCCGAGGGCGAGGAAGACCGTCGCGCCGAGCAGCAGATAGCGGTCGACCGCGGAGGGCCGTGGCGCGGACGAACTCATGAGGGCGCTCCCCCGAGACGGGCGACCGCCCCGGCGAAGGCGCGGCCGCGCTCCTCATAGTTGGCGAAGCCGTCGAAGCTCGCGCATGCGGGCGAGAGCAGCACGACATCGCCGGACAGCGCCTGTGAACGGGCGACCTCCAGGGCCTGGAGCATGTCAGTCGCGACCGCGAACGGTGCACCCGTGGCACGAAACGCGACCTCGAGTTCAGGTCGAGCCTCGCCATAGAGAACGGCGAGCTTGCAGCGCGCGCCGCACGCCCCGGCGAGTTCGGTGAAGTCGTTGCCCTTGTTGCGGCCCCCGAGCAGCACGATGAGCGGGCGATCGTCGAACGCGGTCAGGGCCTTGAGAACGGCATCCGGATTCGTGGCCTTCGAGTCGTTCACGAACGACACGCCGTCGACCGTGCCGACCGGCTCGAGCCGGTGCTCGATCGGCGCGAAGGTGCGCAACCCGGCCCGCACGGCCTCGGCGTTCGCGCCGGCTGCGAGAGCGGCGGCAGAGGCCGCGAGCGCATTCGAGATGTTGTGCGTGCCTTTGATGAGCAGCTCGCCGGTGGCGACGAGCTCTATGTCCCCCGCGCCGAGGTCGACGACGAGGACCCCATCCGAAACCCGGGCACCGGTCGGCGCGTCGCGCCCGACGCGCACGACGGGGATCCCGCGGCCGGAGACCGTCTCCGCCCACACGGCCGACCCCGGATCGTCGATGTCGACGACGGCGACGTCGCCCGCATCCAAGTTGGCGAAGACGCGCGCCTTGTCGGCGGCGTACGCCTCCATCGAGCCATGCCAGTCGATGTGGTCGGGCGTGACATTGAGGAGGACCGCAACCCTCGGGTGGAAGTCGAAGGTGAGGGCGAGCTGGAACGAGGAGCACTCGGCGACGATGACGCCCCGAGGACCGACCTCGCGGGCCGCGTCGAGCGCCGGGACTCCGATATTGCCGGCGGAGACGGCGTTCATCCCCGCTGTGCGCAGCAGATGCGTGACCAGCGAGGTCACCGTCGTCTTCCCGTTGGTGCCGGTCACCGCCACGATGGGCGCCTGTGCAACGAGGTACGCGAGCTCGAGTTCCGAGATGACGGGGATCCCGAGGGAGCACGCCGAGATCATCAGCGGCCGGTGTGGCGCGATGCCCGGACTCGCCACCACGACGGCGAAGCCCTCGTCGGGCACGCGGTCAGCGCCGAGCACCACGCGGACGCCGCCCGCGCGCAACGCGGCTGCGGCCTCGCGTAGCTTCGGCGTGTCGTCCTCGACGAACACGACGACACCAGCGGCATCACGCCCGGGACGAGCGAGCGCCCACTGCACCGCGGCGGTGCCTGAGCGCCCGAGGCCGAGAACGGCTATGCGACCGCTGAGGTCCACCACGTGGCTATGACCCCCCGCGCATCGTCGAGACGAAGTACAGAGCGAAGCCCGCGCCGGCCATCACGCCGGTGATGATCCAGAAGCGGACCATGATCTTGGTCTCGCTCCAGCCCTTCATCTCGAAGTGGTGGTGGATCGGCGCCATGCGGAAGATGCGCTTCCCTGTGAGCTTGAAGGACAGGACCTGCAACATCACCGAGAGGCCCTCGATAACGTAGATGCCACCGATGAGCACCGAGAGGAATTCGGTCTTGGTCACGATGGCGAGTGTCGCGATCGCAGCACCCAGCCCCAGCGAGCCGGTGTCCCCCATGAAGATGTCCGCGGGATACGAGTTGTACCAAAGGAAGCCGATGCAGGCCCCGGATACCGCCGCCCCCACGAGCGAGATCGGCAGGCTGTCCTGGCGGAAGGCGATGGCCGCGAACGCGAACATCACGATGAGCACCGTGCCGGCCGCGAGACCATCCAGACCGTCGGTGAGGTTCACGGTGTTGCTGAAGCTGACGACCATGATGCAGACGAGCGCCAGGTAGAGCCACGGGATCGCGACGGCGAAACCGCCGATCGGGATCGTGGTCGTCAGGATCCCCAGATCGAGCCGCGAGCCGATGAGAGGCAGGCCGACCTTGGGGGAGACGCCTGCCCAGTTCACCGCAAGCAAACCGATGCTGATGGAAACGATCAACTGCCAGATGATCTTGCTGATCGCCGTGAGGCCGAGCGAGCGCTCCTTCACGACCTTCGCATAGTCGTCGACGAATCCGAGGATCCCGCAGGCGAGCGTCGCGCCGAGGACGAGCAGGCTCGGACGGTCGGTGTGCCCCATGGCGAGGAACACGGCCGTCACAACGAGCAGAATGAGCACGCCGCCCATCGTCGGGGTCCCCTGCTTGACGAGATGCCCCTGTGGACCGTCCGCCCGCACTTGCTGTCCGATGTTGCGGTAGCGCACCAGACGGATCCACAGCGGGAACAGGAGCCCCGAGGCGACCGCGGCCACGACGATGGTCAGGAACAGCTGATACGTCGGGTAGCGGTCGATCTGGAGAAGGCTGAGGCTAGGCATGGGGCTCAAGGATCCCTTCAACGATGCGCTCGAGGCCCATCGAACGCGACGCTTTGACGAGCACGATGTCTCCCGGTGCCAGCAGGTCGTCCAATACCTCGGACGCCTCGTCCGAGGTGGCGCACGGCCGCACGGCGGCGGGGTCCATGCCCTTGGCCACGGCTGCATCCGCGATCCGGCGCGCCCGGGGACCGACGGTGACGAGCCGCTCGACCCCGGACTCGGCGACAGCCTCGCCGAGGCGGAAGTGCGCGAGCTCCGTCAGCGAGCCGAGCTCCGCCATGTCGCCGAGGACCGCGACGCGCAGTCCCGCGGTATGCATGTCGGCGAGCGCCTGCACGGCGGCGCGCATCGAGGTCGGGCTCGCATTGTACGCGTCGTTGACGACGATGACGCCACTCGCGGACGTGAACGCCTCCATGCGCATCCCCGTCGGAACGACCTTCGCCAGACCCTCGGCGATCTCGTCGAGGTTCGCCCCCAGCGCGAGCGCGACCGACGCAGCTGCGACAGCGGTGTAGGCGTGATGCCTGCCCGGAACGGGCAGCGAAACCGTCGCCTGGCGACGAGACGCGCGAAGTGTGAGGGTCGGGCGGCCGAGATCGTCGGTGGTGATATCCGTGGCCCGGACATTGCACCTCTGCCCGAGTCCGTACCAGGTGATCGGTGCTCTCGCCTTCTTCTTGAGCGCCCGTGACCAACGATCGTCACCGTTGAGGAAGACGCGGCCCTCGGCTGGAATGCACTCCACGAGCTCGCCCTTGGCGTGAGCGATCGCGTCCTGGCTGCCCAGAAGCTCCATGTGGGTCTGGCCGATGTTGGTGACCACGCCCATGGTCGGGCGCACGATCTCGCAGAGCTCCGCGATCTGGCCCACTCCGCGCATCCCCATCTCCACGATGAGGACGCCGGTGCGGGGGCCCGCTTCCAGCACTGTCAGCGGAACGCCGAGTTCATTGTTGCGGTTCCCGCGCGTCGCGGCGACGCGGCGCCGCGACCCGAGAGCCGCCACGAGGAAGTCCTTGGTGCTCGTCTTCCCGGTCGAGCCCGTGATGCCCACGACCGGGCAGCGAAGATTCGACCTGTGCTGCCGTGCGAGCTCGCGCAGCGCCTCGGTGCAGTCTTCGACGAGCACGACCGCGAGCGGCGTCGCCGGAAGCCCCGCAGCAACCTCGTCGTCGAACCGGCACACGACAGCGACCCGCGCACCCGCGCGCGCAGCGGCGCCGAGCCACGAGTGGCCGTCGGACTTCTCACCCGGCAGCGCGAAGAACGCCATCCCGGGTGTGATGGCGCGCGAGTCGATCTCGGCGCCCGAGAAGACCACGTCTCCGTCACCGCGGACGATCGTGCCGCCCGTCAGCTCAGCGAGCCTGGCCGCAGACATCGTCACCATCGCTTCGCCAGCTCCTCTCGCGCGACCTCACGGTCGTCGAAGTGCACGGTCCGGTCCGCGAAGATCTGGTAGTCCTCGTGACCCTTCCCCGCGATGAGCACCGCGTCACCGGTACGGGCCATTCCGATGGCCAGTGCGATGGCGCGGCGGCGGTCGACTTCAACGTGCAGGGCCGCACCCGTCCGCGCGAGCCCATCCTTCACCTGGAGGATGATGCCGACCGGATCCTCGGTGCGCGGGTTGTCGCTCGTGAGCACGGCGACGTCGGACAGGCGGCCGGCGACGCTCCCCATGAGCGGTCGCTTGGCGGGGTCGCGGTCGCCACCGCAGCCGAATACGGTGATGACGCGACCGGGAGTGACGGCACGAACGGCCGAAATGGCCTTCTCGAGGCCGTCGGGTGTGTGCGCGTAGTCGACGAGCACGGCGAAGTCCTGCCCGGCGCGAACCTGCTCAAGGCGTCCGGGGACCTGCGGCGCCTGCGACAGGCCCGCTGCAACGTCCTCGAGGGACACGCCGAGAGCGAGTGCGCACCCGGCGGCGACGAGCGCGTTCGAGACGTTGTAGTCGCCCGTGAGCGGCAGTTCAACGCGCATGGCTCCAGCAGGCGCTTCCAGGTCGAATGTCGTCGCAGAAGGCCCCATGTGGACGCCTGAGGCACGAACCGTCGCCTCAGCGGTCTCCCCGACCGTCCAGAGTGACGGAAGGGCCTCCGCAAGGCGCCGTCCGTAGGCATCGTCGATGTTGATGACCCGCCGCTGCGGTGCGACGAGCGCGAGAAGCCGCGACTTCACACTGAAGTACTCCTCCAGCGTCGCGTGATAGTCGAGGTGGTCTTGGCTCAGGTTCGTGAACGCGGCCACGGCGAACCGCATACCCTCGACCCGATGCAGGTCGATGGCGTGCGAGGACACCTCCATGGCGACGGAGGTCACGCCCGCCTCGCGCATCTCGGCGAGCGTCGCCTGCAGATCACGGGACTCGGGGGTCGTGCGAGCCGCCGGGCGCGTTTCTCCGGCGATCCGCGTCTCGATGGTCCCGATGATGCCCGTGCTCCGCCCTGCGGCGCGCAGGATCGATTCGAGCAGATAGGTCGTCGTCGTCTTGCCGTTGGTCCCGGTGATCCCTGCGACATCGAGCGCCGCCGAGGGGTCCCCGAAGAATCGCGCCGATGCGAGTGCGAGTGCGACGCGGGTATCCGGAACGATGACGACGGGAGCGCCGACGTCGGGCAGGACGCGCGTGGCCACGACGACCGCCGCCCCACGCTGGACCGCATCCTCTGCGAAATCGTGCCCGTCGTGAGCGAATCCGGACACACAGAAGAAAGCATCGCCAGCCCGCACCGAAGAGGAGCGGTAGGCGATGCCCGTCACGCCGGCAGCGAGTCCTGTCGGACCCACGGCTTCGACGTCATGGAGCAGTTCGGAAAGGTTCAGCGCGTCCACGGTCCCTCACTGGCCGGAGCTTGTCGATTCTACCGTGCCGGTCGTGCCCTTCGTGCCGCCCGAAACCTTCTCGTTACCCCCGGTCGTGCCCGGGATCTCGAAGCGCCCCACCGACTCTGCGGGGGCGATACGCAGGTGTGCCACGCAGAAGCTCGCGATCCGGCGGAACGCCGGCGCGGCGACGGTCCCGCCGTAGAGCCCGCTGGACGGAGAGTCGATAGTGACGAGGATGAGGATCTGGGGATCGCCCGCCGGCAGGTACCCGACGAAGGAGCTGATGTAGACGCCCTTGAGGTAGGCGCCGTTCGCTCCGATCTTCTGCGCCGTTCCCGTCTTGCCTGCGACCTCGTAGCCCTTGACCGCAGCCGACATACCCGTGCCCTCACGGACCACGTCCGTGAGCATCACGGTCGCCGAGTCCGCCGACGGCTTCGAGATGACCGGCTCGGGGTTGGCGGGGAACGTCGCCACCGCCGAGGACTGGCGGTAGAGGAAGTGCGGCGTGACGAGCGTGCCGCCGTTGGCGATGGCCGCCATCCCGCGCACAAGCTGGATCGGAGTCACCGAAAGGCCTTGGCCGAACGGGATGTTGCCCATGCTCGATGCAGACCATGCCGACGCCTTCGGGGTGTAGCCCGGTGCCTCGCCCGGGAAGTCGATACCCGTCCTGTGCGACAGGCCGAAGCGCGCGAAGTAGTCGATGAGACGGTCCTTGCCGAGCTTCTGCCCGATCTTGACCGCGCCGACGTTGCTCGAGTGCGTGACGATCTGCATGAGCGAGTAGTCCACGGTGCCCCGCGCGTGCGCCTCGTGGATGGTCCTCCCACCCACCTGGATGGTCGGCGGCAGATGGAACATGCTCGTCGGCGTGAAGAGTCCGGCGTCGATGGCGGAGGCCGCAGTGAACGACTTGATGGTGGAACCCGGCTCGTAGGTGTCGCTCACGGCCTTGTTGCGCATCGCGCTCGCCTCGGCGCCGCCGAAGTCGTTCGGGTCGAAGTACGGGGTGGACGCCATGGCCAGGATCTCGCCGTTGCGCGGGTCCATCACGACGACCGTGCCGCTCTTGGCGCCGTACTTCTTCACGGCAGCCGCGAGCTCGGCCTGTGCCTTGTACTGGATGTCCTTGTCGATGGTCAGATAGATGTCCTGGCCGTCGACGGGTTCCTGCGCCGTGATGACGCCACCGGGGATGACGTGCCCCTGCGTGTCGCGCTCGGCCACCACGCGGCCCGGCGTGCCTGCCAGCGTGCTGTCGTACTGCCGCTCGAGGCCGGCGAGACCGTTGTCGTCGATGCCCACGAACCCGAGTACCTGGCACGCGAGCGTGCTGCCGGGATAGGTGCGCATCGAGGAATCGATCATGCCGATGCCCTTGATCTCGAGCTTGCCGAGCGCATCGGCGCGCTGGATGGGCACCTTGCGCTTCAGGTAGACGAAATGGGTGTTCTTCTGGAGCTTCGGCAGGTAGTCCTTCGCTTCGCCGCCGAGTTCGTGCGCGAGCGCCTCGGCGGTCGAAGTGGCGTCCTTGACCGCCGTGGCGTCAGCGTAGACGTCCTTCGCGTCGCTCGTGACGGCGAGTGGCTCGCCCTCACGGTCGAAGATCGACCCACGGCGCGGAGAGAGCTTGATGTCGCGGGTGCGCTGCTTCTCGGCAGTGCGCGTGAGCTCAGCGCCCTGCACGACCTGGATCCATACCAGCCGAACGCACACGATCGCGAGGAGCACGACCAGTGCGGCGAACAACAGGTTGGGACGGCCGGGCGGGAGGCGGCGGGCTCGGACGGGTGCCGGCCCCCTGCCCTGTCGTGCGCGCGTGGGCATCGACTACCGCGACCCCGCGAGACCGAGGTCGCCCACCAACAGGGACTGCGCCTCACCCGCCGAGAGCGTCATGACTGCGCCGAAGATGCGCTCGACGGGACCGGCAGCTGCGGAGATCGCACCCGCTGCAGTACCCTGCGCGTTCGAGGCCCCGGTGTCCATGGTGACGTAGCGAACCGACTTCGGCTCGCCCATCTCCATGGTGGCCTCAGCGATGTCGGCGATCCGCGACGGGCTGGAGAGCGAGCTGCGCTCGACTTCGAGCTTGTCGCGCACTGCACGCTCAGCACGGATCGCGGCCTGGACGCGCGACTCCGAGAGCGAAGCCTCCGCGGCACGAGCGATGAATGCCACACGAACGCCGCCGATGAGCACGACGGCGACCATCAGCGTCACGAAGATGGCGAAGATGCTGCGCGCACGGGCTTCCTCTGCGCGCACGCGGCTGCGCGAGGAGGCAGATGCGCGACGAGGGGCACGCGCGGGAGGCTCGGGAACGACGTAGAGGCTGCGGCGGAACGGTTCCGCCTCGATGCGGCGTGCTGGCAAGCCCATCCGTCTCACCCCCCTTTTCGTCGTGTCAGGACCGCCCCTGTGCGGTCCGATCCCGCGTGCTTCCCTACAACTTCTCCGCCGCTCGCAGCTTCGCGCTGCGGGCCCGCGGGTTGCCCTCGATCTCATCCGCCGACGGAACGACCGCCTTGCGGGTCAGTACACGGACTACCGGCTCGGCCCCGCACACGCACACCGGGAGGTCCGGTGGGCACGTGCACGCTTGCGACAGGCGCGCGAACGCCTGCTTCACGATCCTGTCCTCGAGCGAGTGGTACGAGATGACCACGATCCGCCCGCCCGGAGCGAGCCAGCGAACGGCCGCCTCGAGGGCCCGGTCAAGAACGTCGAGTTCGTGGTTGACCTCGATGCGCAGGGCCTGGAAGGTCCTGCGCGCCGGATGCGGACCATCCTTGCGAGCGGCCGCGGGGACGGCGGCCTTGATGATCTCGACGAGCTGCGAGGTGGTTTCCACGGGGCGGCGGGCTCGCGCGGCTGTGATGAAGGATGCGATGCGCGAGGCCCACCGTTCTTCCCCGTACTCCCGTATGACGCGGGCGAGGTCCGATTCCTGGTACGAATTGACTACGTCTGCGGCGGTGATGCCGCCCGCGGCTGGGTCCATTCGCATGTCGAGCGGTGCGTCCCCGTGGTAGGAGAAGCCGCGCTCGACGAAGTCGAGCTGGGGCGATGAAACGCCCAGGTCGAAAAGGAAACCATCGACGTACGGGACCCGGGCTTCCGCCAGAAGGCGGTCGAGGTCCCCGAAGTTCCCTTTGAGTAGCAAGGTCTGCTGGCCGAGGCGGAGTGCGTCTGCTGCGGCTGCGATGGCTGCATCGTCTTGGTCGATCCCGACGAGGAGACCGTCGGGGGCTATTGCGGCTGCGATCTTTGCGGCGTGCCCTGCACCACCGAGGGTGCAGTCGACCATGATGGAGCCCGGTTTCGGCGAGAGGTAGTGTGTGACCTCGGCCAGCAGTACCGGGGTATGCCGGTATTCCGTTGTCAAAGGACCTAGAGGATGCCGCTGCGGGCAAGCGCCTCGGCGGCGTCCTCGATCGTCGGTGCTGAAGCGTCCTCATACGCCGCCCACGCGGCGGCATCCCAGATCTCGATGTGGTCGGCTACGCCGGCCACCACGACGTCGCGGGTCAGACCCGCGAACTCACGCAGCGCCTGGCTGACCGAAACGCGCCCTGCCCCGTCGATGTCGACGTCCGTCGCGCCGGCGGTGAAGTGACGCCGGACCGCGCGGGAGTTGCGATCGAAGTCGCTCGCGGAAAGCAGATTGTCGAGGAACGCGCGGTAGCCCTCGGCCGGGTAGACGTACAGGCAGTTGTCGAGGCCCTTCGACACCACGACGTGAACCCCGATCTCGTCGCGGAACTTCCGCGGCAACGAGACCCGGCCCTTCGCGTCGAGCGTGTGCTGGTATTCCCCGAGGAACACGCTGTCCCCTGCCCTCTTGATAAGCCGCCCGGCTTCGATCCCACTCCGTGCTCGTGAGTGGTCAGGATCACCACCCGTCCTCCACACGCCCCACTCTATGCCACTCCATCCCACTTTGCAACACATTCTGAGCACTTCCTACCACTCGGCGACACCGTGAACCGCAGCGCCCCGCCGCGCGTCTGAATGGGTTGCACGGCGCAGCAGGAACCGGCTCTTTGACAGCGAACATGAGCGGGTGAGACCGGACGCCTTGTCCGGTCGAGTGGGCACCGATACAATCCGTGTCTGGGGACACACTCGGATCGAAGCAGTCGACGGAGGTGAACGATCGGATGACCGCCAATCTGGCCATGTCGGTGGGCAACACCCTGGTCCTGGCATTCTTCGTCGTCTGTGCCATCGGTGTGGTGGCAGGCATCTATGCGGCTCGCGCCTTGAAGAAGGCCGAGCAGAACACGCCGAAGAAGCAGGACGACTAGTCTTCGGATCACCGATCTCCACCGAACGCCCGCTCGCGCTTCGTCCGCGACGGGCGTTCGCTGTTTAGTGGGATAGGTTCTCTAGGCGTCGCGCAGTTGGGCTCCGGGTGTCACGGCGACGGTGCCGGGCACCTCAACTCATGGAGAAGGGACCGACGATGGACAGGATCACTCGGACGACCGCGACGCGGATCGCGGTGCTCGCGCTCGCGCTCCTGATCGCCGGCTCCCTCGCGGGATGCGCAGGGGGGCAGTCGACCGGCGGAGTCACGACCTCATCGGTCAGCAGCGGCTACGACTCGGGTACGGCGCCCGAACTCAGCGTCCCCGCCCCCGCCACGGAAGGCCTCACCTCCGCCGAGCCCTCGAAGGGCGGCGCGGGCGAGTCGAGCGTCGGGGTCGTCGAGAAGCTCATCGTCATCAACAAGACGGTGCGCATCGAGACAAAGGACGTCGACGCAGCGATCGAGAAGATTCGCGCGCTGACCGATCGCGACGGAGGCGACATCGCCTCGATGCAGGTCTCGACATCCAACGACGAGCCGATCTACCCGCTCGCCGAGAACAGGGACACCTACTCGGGATCGAGCGTGTCCACGCAGCTCAAAGCATATGTGACCGTCCGCGTGCCGAGCGCCAAGTTCAAGGCGTTCGTGTCTGACGTCATGAAGCTCGGCACGGTGCTCTACCAGTCGGAGAGCACCGACGACGTCACGCAGCAGCATGTCGACATGCAGGCCCGACTCGAGAACATGAAGGCGGAGCAGGCGCGCCTGCGCCAGCTCTTCGACAAAGCCACCAAGGTGAGCGACATGCTCGCCATCGAGCAGGAACTCACCCGCGTCCAGGGCGAGATCGAGTCCATGCAGGCGCAGATCACCTACCTTGAGAACCAGGCCGCCATGGCCACGGTGACGATCGAGCTGAAGGAGCCGACACCCGTGGTGAGCCCCTCCGGCATCGACTGGGGCACCCAGACGGCGTTCACCGAAGCGGTCCGCGCGTTCGTGGGGACGATGAACGGCATCATCGTGCTGCTCGGTCCGGCGCTCGCGCTCCTCGTCTTCGTCGGGCTGCCCGCGCTCCTGGTCGTCTGGATCGTCCGGCGCAGCGTGAAGCGGCGCCGCGCGAAGAAGGTCGCGGCCTCCCCCGCCACGACCGCGCCACCGGCCGCACCTGAGACGACCGAGCCGAAGAGCGGAGCATGATGACCGTCCGCTTCCGGCCTGACATCCGGATCCCCTGGCCGGCGCTCGCAGGTTTCGCCGTTGCGATCTACGTCCTGCGTTCGGCACTCCGCGGTTGGGACTTCGTTCCGGACCTGACCGACGCGATCGTGTTCGGTGGGCTGGCCGCCATCCTGGCAGCGCGCCCGTTCGTCGCCCGTTGGATGCGCGGCGATACGGACCAGGACGACTGACGGGCACCAGGGCCTGCATTCCGAGGCTGCCGAACGAGACTGCAAAGCGGGGAACGCCCCCAGGGTCTCCTGGGGGCGTTCCCGTCTCGTGAGGCAGCCTCGGAATGCAGGCCCCCCGGAAATCCGGGGGGCTTCACCGTCTCTTGAGACCCGCGCGGGACGACGATCCCCCGCTACTCCTTCTCGTACGCCTTCCCGACAGCTGCGGGCCCGACCGCGCGCCCCATGAAGCCGGCGAGCACGATGACCGTGAGCACGTACGGGAACATCAGGAAGAACTGCACGGGGATCTTCGCGAGGAACTCGACGCCTTGGACGCGCAGCTGGAGCGCCTGTGCGAAGCCGAACAGCAGCGATGCCAAGTAGCTCCCGATCGGAGTCCATCGGCCGAAGATGTTGGCGGCAAGGGCGATGAAGCCGCGACCCGTCGTCATGTTCTCCGAGAACGATCCGACCTGCTCGAGGCTCAGGTTGGCCCCCGCGAGACCACCCAGCGCGCCGGAGATCAGAACGGCGGCGTACCGGCTGGCGATCACCCGGACGCCGACCGAGTCCGCCGCCTTCGGATGCTCACCGAGGGCACGCAGGCGCAATCCCCAGCGGGTCCGGTACAGGGCCCAGTGCATCACGACGGCGACGATGATCGCGATATACGCGATCGGGGTGAGACTGAGGAACACACCGTCGATCCAGTACCAGACTGTCTGCAGGAAGTTCCCGCTTCGCTGCGTCGCGAAGTCGAACACGGGATTGAGCATGTGGCGGACCGCCGTGCTCGCCCCGGCCGTGTTCCTGCCGGTCGTGAAGCCGTTCAGGATCGTCAGAACGAACCCGGTCAGACCCAACGCCATGATGTTGAGCGCGGTGCCCGAGACGACGTGGTCCATGCGCAACGTGATCGCGCCGAACGCGTGGATGCCCGAGAAGAGCACTCCTGAGATGACAGCGGCTACCAGGCCGATCCACGTCGCGTTCTGCGCGATGAACGCCACGGAGCTCGCCTGCGCCAGCAGCGTCACCGCGACCCCGCAGAAAGCGCCGACGAGCATGATGCCCTCGAGCGCGATGTTGACGACACCGCTCCGTTCGCAGATCGTGCCGCCGATCGCCGCCAAGGCGATGGGAGTGGCCAGCCGGAGGGCCGACGCGAACAGGTCCGGATTGAGCAGGTTACCCAGCATCGACGGCCTCCTCTCGCTCGAGCTTCAGCTTCTGACGCCGCTTGACGAACCAGGTGACGATCGTCTCGGCGGCCACGAAGAATATGACAAGGCCCTGGATGATCTGGACGATCAGAACCGAGATGCCCGTCTCGAGCTGCATCGTGCCCGCACCCGCCTGCAGAATGCCGAAGAGCAGAGCGGCGAAGATCACGCCGATGGGGTGGTTCTTCGCGAGCAGCGCGACGGCGATGCCCGTGAAGCCGAAGCCGGAGCCGGCCGACACCTGGTCGAACATGCGGTGGTTCGTTCCGAGCACCTCGGAGGCACCCGCCAGGCCGGCCAGCGCACCCGAGATGCAGAGCGCATAGACCGTGGTGCGCGCGATGGAGATGCCGGCGTTCTCGGCAGCCCCGGGATTGAGACCGACCGCTCGAACGCTGTAGCCGAGGGTCGTCCGACGCAGGACGAGCAGGACGACGATCGCGAGCAGCACCGCCACGACGAAGCCCAGGTGTGCGCGCACCGGGATGAGCCCCGGGATGAGCCGGTCGAAGCTCGGAAGCCAGACATTGGATGAGAGCATCGTGGTCTGCGGTATGGAACCGGGTTCCTTGAGCGGGCCCGAAACGATCCACGAGCTCAGATAGAGGCCGATCCACGAGAACATCATCGTCGTGATGACTTCGTGAGCCCCGACCTTCGCCTTGAGGAGCGCGGGGATGAATGCCCACGCCGCCCCGAACAATGCCGCGCCGATCAGGATGAGCGGGATCGCGACGGGCGTCGGGAGACCCGCGAGAAGAAGCCCGAGCCACGCCGCCCCCAGCGAGCCCATGATGAACTGGCCTTCGGCGCCGATGTTGAACAGGCTCGCGCGGAAGCCGAAACCGACTGCCAGACCGGTGAAGATCAGAGGTGTGGCGCGGATGATCGTCTCGCTGATCTGGCGCTGCCCGCCGAGCGCTCCTTGGAAGAGGGCTCTGAATGCCGCGATCGGGTCGAATCCGCTGAGCCAGATGATCACAGACCCGATCGCCATGGCCAGCAGCACCGAGACCAGCGGCACCGCAGCGATGCGGAGCGCCTTGGCCCACCACGCCTCGACGACAATATGCTCGTGTGTCTCGCTCACGCCGCACCCCCTTCCATCGTGTCGGATGAGGGACCGGCGTCTTTGGAGCCGCCACCCGTCATGAAGTACCCGATGCGCTCCGCATCAGCTTCGCCCGCCTTGAACTCCGCAACGATGCGGCCTGCGTACATCACGAGGATGCGGTCGGAGAGCGACATGACCTCCTCGAGCTCCATGCTCACGAGCAGGACCGCCTTCCCGGCATCCCGCGCCGCCACGATCCTGCGGTGCACGAACTCGATGGCGCCGACGTCGAGCCCGCGGGTCGGCTGACCCGCGATGAGCAACTCGGGGTTGCGCCCCAGCTCACGCGCGAGCACGAGCTTCTGCTGGTTGCCGCCCGAGAGCGCACCGCCCAGAACATGCTCGGAAGGCGTGCGGACGTCGTAGTCCTTGATACGGTCCCTGGCGGTCTGGTAGATGACCTTCGGGTTCGTGATGCCGCCCCTCGAGTACGGCGCGACACCCTGATCGCCGAGCACGAGGTTCTCAGCAAGGTCGAACTCGAGCACAAGCCCGCGCCTGTGACGGTCCTCCGGAACGTGTGAGACGCCCGCTTCGATGGTCTCGTGCGCGGGAGCATGCGTGATGTCATGGCCCTTGAGGTCGATGGTGCCGCTCTTGGGACGCCGAAGACCGACGATCGCCTCGATGAGTTCGGATTGACCGTTCCCGTCGACACCGGCGATGCCCACGATCTCGCCTGCGCGCACCGTGAGCGACACGCCCTTGAGGGACTCGAGCTTGCGCGAGCCCTCCACCACGAGATCCGAGACCGTGAGAACCGGCTCGCCGGGGTTGGCCGGAGTCTTCTCGATGCTCAGCACCACGTCACGGCCGACCATCATGCGTGCCAGTCCGACCTCATCGGTCTTCGACGGCACCGTCTCCCCCACCACGCGCCCGTCGCGCATGACCACGATCCGGTCGGCCGCTTCCATGACCTCATCGAGCTTGTGGGTGATCAGCACCACGGAGAGGCCCGATGCTACGAGTGAACGGATGACGCCGAAGAACTCCCGGACCTCCTGTGGTGTCAGCACGGCCGTCGGCTCGTCCAGAATGAGTATGCGAGCGCCCTGATAGAGCGCCTTCAGGATCTCAACGCGCTGCTGTACTCCCACGGACAGCTCGCGGATCTTCGCGTCGGGATCGACCTTGAGCCCGTACTTCTGGGAGAGCTCGACCACCTTGGCCCGCGCACCGGCGAAGTCGATCACGCCGAGGCGCGCGGGTTCGTGCCCGAGGATGATGTTCTCCGTGACGGTGAGGGGCTCCACCAGCATGAAGTGCTGGTGGACCATGCCGATTCCCGCGGCGATGGCGTCGCGGGGAGTGCGGATGCGCACCGGCTTGCCATCGACAAGGATCTCGCCGCCGTCAGCAGAGAACAGGCCGTACGCGACGTTCATAAGGGTCGACTTGCCTGCGCCGTTCTCGCCGAGCAGCGCCACAACCTCGCCGCGCTCCAATGTGAGCGAGACTCGATCGTTGGCACGCACCCCCGGGAAGATCTTCGTGATCTCACGCAGTTCGAGGACTGGCATCCCCTGGTGTCCTTCCTCCCACACGCCTGCCCACAACGCGCCACGCGAAGGGGCGACCGGGCAGTGCACCGGTCGCCCCCATCATCGCGCGACTACGCCGTCCCCGTCGAGCGGGGAAACGGACTACAGGCCGGTCGGAACCTTGACCGTACCGGCCTTGACATCCGCGATGCCCTTGGCGACCGCGTCCTTGATCGCCTGCGGGACCTTCGCATCGAAATCGTGGAACGGAGCGATGCCAACGCCGTCCTCAGTGAGACCGAACTCGAGGTTCTGGCCGCCCGGGAACGCACCCTCGGAGGCCTTCTTGACCACGTCGAGGACCGCGACGTCGATCTTCTTGACCGCGGAGGTCAGGATCGTGTCGCCCGGGTTCGTGAGGGTCAGGTACTGGTCGGAGTCGACGCCGATGAACAGCGCCTTCTTCGAGGACTGGCAGGCCGCGAACGTGCCAACGCCAGTCTGACCAGCGGCGGCGAAGACGACGTCAGCGCCCTTGTCGATGAGTGCCAGGCCGGCTTCCTTGCCGCCCGCCTGATCGTCGAACTTGCCAACGTAGATCGACTCGACCTTGACGGTCGGGTTGACGGACTTCGCACCGGCGATGAAGCCGGCCTCGAACTTCTGGACCGGCGGGATCTTCATGCCGCCGACGAAGCCGATGACGTTGTCCTTGTTGAGGCGGGAATCGAACGAGTCCTTCGTCGCGAGACCGGCGACGATGCCGGCCAGATAGCCAGCCTCGTTCTCCTTGAAGGAGATGCCGACGTAGTTCTTCGGCGGGTCAGCGACGAAGATGTCGATGCCGGCGAAGTTCGTGTCCGGAGTCGTCGTCGCGGCCTTCGTCACAGCGTCGGTCATCAGGAAGCCGACCGCGAAGACCGGGCTGTAGCCGGCGGAAGCCAGCTGAGCGAGGTTGCTGTCGTAGTCGGTCATCTGCGTCGACTCGAGGACCTTGACGTCGATGCCGAGCTGAGCCTTGGCGGCCTCAAGGCCGGCCCAGCTCAGGTCGTTGAAGGACTTGTCGCCGAGACGACCGACGTCGGTGACCATAGCCGCCTTGATCTTCGGCGTGGTCGGCGTAGTCGTCGCTTCGCCGCCTGTGGTCGCAGGCTTCGCGGTACAACCCGAAAGAACCATTGCCATCATCGAGATGACGACGACGAGCGCGAGAACCGTACGAAGACTTCTCTTCACACGTACCACCTTCCCCTATCCAGACTGGACCCTCCGTTATTCACCATCGTATCCCTACCGCGCTCGACGCGGGAGAGATACGAGCCCCGGAATCGGCGAAATTCACCGATTCCACTGCTCATGTTCCCGTAACCGCCCCGCTGGCTGCGCTGCGCTCTCGAATACGGGCCCGCGGATGCGTGGACAGGTACTCCTCGCGCAGATGGGATCGGTCGACGTGCGTGTACACCTGCGTGGTCGTGATGTCCGAATGACCGAGCATCTCCTGCAAGCTTCGCAGGTCCGCACCACCCTCGAGCAGGTGCGTCGCGAACGAATGTCGCAGCGTGTGCGGATGGATATCGAGCCCGACACGTCCGCCATACGCGTGCACGAGCGCGTGCACGGTCGCGCGCGTCATGCGCCCGCCGCGCACGTTCACGAACAGAGCGTCCGGATCTTGGCGGCGGGCGCCCTTCTTCGTGCGCAGATACGGTCTGCCGTGCGCAAGGTACTCCTCGAGGGCCCGCAGCGCGGCCCCGGCCACCGGCACCACCCGCTCCTTGCTGCCCTTGCCGAAGACGCGGATGAAGCCCTCCTTGAGATCGGTGTCGCGAAGGTCGAGGCCCACGATCTCGCTGGCTCGCAGCCCGCAGCCGTACAGGACCTCGAGCATCGCCCGATCGCGGTGGCCCACAGGGCCATCCGGGAACGGCTGTGAGAGCAGGCGGTCGACGTCGTCGATGCTCACCACATCCGGAAGCCGTTGCGGCACCTTCGGGAGGGGCAGCGCCGCGGTCGGATGGTTGACGGTGACACCCTCTCGCACGAGGAAGCGGTGGAACGACTTCGCCGCGGCGACCCGACGTTCGATGGTCGATGGCGCCGCACCCCCCTCACGCATTGCCGCCATCCACTGCGTCACGTGGTCGCGTGTGATCGCATCCGGGCTCACGATCCCGCGGTCCTTGAGGAATGCTGCATAGAGCGTGAGATCGCGCCGGTACGCAGACGTGGTGTTCTTCGAAGCGCCGCGCTCGACGGTGAGGTAGCCGATGAAGTCCTCGCCAAGCCGCAGCAGCGGCGAGGGGGGCTCCGGGCTCTGAGGCGCGTCCGTCATGCCACAAGTATGCGCCAAACCCGGCAACCAGAGCGGAGTCCTTGCGCATAGGTCGCGCGCCGGGAACGGGTCGGTCGCGACGAGAAGGACTGCGAAGCGGGGAAGGCCCCTGCAATCGCAGGGGCCTTCCCGTCCTTTGAGCGCGCGACCGGTTGGCCGCAGCGACCGCAGACTAAGCGATGAGCGACTCCAGCGACACGTAGTCCATGCCGTGAGCGTCGGCGACACCCTTGTAGGTGATCTTGCCGTCGAGGACGTTGACGCCCTTGGCCAGCGACGCGTCGTCCTTGACCGCCTGCTTCCAGCCCTTGTCCGCGATCGCGAGGCCGTAGCGCAGCGTCGCGTTTGTGAGCGCGAGCGTGGAGGTGTTGGGCACGGCACCCGGCATGTTGGCGACGCCGTAGTGCAGAACGCCGTCGACGAAGTAGGTCGGGTCGGCGTGGGTGGTCGCCTTGGTGGTCTCGATGCAGCCGCCCTGGTCGACGGAGACGTCGACTATGACGGAGCCCTTCTTCATCTTCGGGAGCATGTCCTTGGTGACGAGCCACGGGGTCTTGGCACCCGGCAGCAGCACGGAACCGATGACGAGGTCGGCGGCGTACACGGCTTCCTCGATGTTGTGCTTGCTCGAGTACAGCGTCCTGATGCGGTTGCCCCAGATCTCGTCGAGGTAGCGCAGGCGGTCGATGTTGATGTCCATGATCGTGACATCGGCGCCCATGCCCATCGCGACGTACGCGGCGTTGGTGCCCACGACACCGCCGCCGAGCACGACGACCTTGGCCGCCGGAACGCCCGGGGTGCCGCCCATGAGCACGCCGCGGCCGCCGAACGGCTTCTGGAGGTAGGTGGCGCCGACCTGCGCGGCCATGCGGCCTGCAACCTCGGACATCGGGGCGAGCAGCGGGAGCGTGCGGTTCGGCAGCTCGACCGTCTCGTACGCGATGCAGACCGCGCCGGACTTCACGAGACCGACGGTCTGCTCGTAGTCGGGGGCGAGGTGGAGGTACGTGTAGAGGATCTGACCGGGGCGCAGGCGGGCGATCTCGACGGCCTGCGGCTCCTTGACCTTCACGACCATGTCAGCGCGGGCGAAGACCTCGTCCGCGGTGTCGACCAGCGTGGCGCCCGCGGCGACGTACTCGCCGTCGGTGAAGGAGGAACCCTCGCCAGCCGCCTTCTCGATGAGCACCGTGTGACCGTGCGCGACGAACTCGCGCGCGCCGCCCGGCGTCATGCCGACACGGAACTCGTTGTTCTTGATCTCCTTGGGCACACCGATGATCATCTGCGACTCTTCCCTTCTTGGCACGGAAGCGCCCGCGCGAGGCAGACCCGTGCCGGCGATGGCGTCAGGACACGCTGCCGGCAGGACCGCACGGACGCCCTTCGAAGCGGTCAACTTCGGCATTGTACCGCGCACGGTCGCTGCGGCAACCGCATCCGCATTGTGGGAACAGACACCCACAGAGGGATGTGACGCGACACACGGAGATGGGAGCACGCATGCCGGACCAGCCGATCGTCCTCGCGGTGGGGAGTGAAGCGCCACAGATCGACGCCGCCGTCACGCAGGGCGGGCGTTTCGACCTCGCGGCCGAGCGCGGGAAGTGGGTCGTCGTCTACTTCTTCCCGAGGTCGAACACCCCTGGTTGAACCCACGAGGCCAAGGACTTCCAGGCCCACAAGGCAGAGCTGGAGTCCTTGAACGCCCTGGTCGTGGGCGTATCAGCCGACAAGGCCGAGATCCAGAAGAAGTTCGTCGACAAGTTCGAACTCACGTTCCCGCTCGTTTCCGACACGGACAAGGCGATCATCGACGCGTACGGTGCGCGCGAGGTGCTCGGCGTCACCGCAAAGCGGATGACGTTCCTCATCGCGCCGGACGGCAGGCTGGCGCGCATCTGGTCGAAGGTGAAGGTTGACGGCCACGCCGACGACGTCGTGGGCACCATCCGCGGACTCGCGGTCGGCTGATCTCGACTCCTGCCGCAGAAACGAAGACGGACCGCGGATACGATGCCGCGGGCCGTCTTCTCGCATGCAGCCCTACGGGCGGATGCGGTAGAAGCGATCGGGGTCGAGGATCGTGAAGATGATGTCGGCACTGTCATGGCCCATCGCCTTGAGATGTCGCGCAACGATCTCGCACGCCTGGTCCTGCAGCTCGCGGTTGCGAGCGAGCCACTCGACCTCGACGACCGGCATGGCTTCCTCCACGACGCCGTCACGCACGTAGGACGAGGGCGTCACCTCGATCGACAGGTTCGCACGGGGAACCTGCAGCAGTCCCTGCAGATCGTCGAGGAGTTGCTCGCTGACGCGGGCGACATCCTCGACCGCGACGGCCTTGAAGTTCAGCTTCGGCATGGTTCGCTCTCGTCTCTCTGTTCGCTGGGGTCGTCTAGAGCAGATCCGCGGCAACGGCGCCGGCGGCACTCGCGGCGAGGAAGAACGCGGGATCGTCTTCGGGCGCGCGGCCCATGGAACGCAGCGGGACACCGTGCATCTCGGGAAGAACCGAGCTGAGGAAGACCCGCTCGTGCCGTTCCCAGACGCCTGCGGAACGCAGGTCGTCGTCGACCAGCCCCTGCAGGACCGGGTCGAGTTCGGGGACGGCAACGAGCGCCGGGGCGAGCGCGATGCGCGTGAGCGCGGTGATCGTGTGGTGGCTCACGCCGCGATGCCGTTCGCGAGCGTCGGCGAACGACAGACGCAGCGAGGCCACGGCGCGACCCCCGACGGCGGCAACGGCATTGATGGCCTCGCCTTGCGCGATGCCGCCGTGTCCCAAGACCGTCCCCGTGCCGACAACGCCGGGGCCGATGGCCACGATCGCGATGTCAGCCTCCCCCACCACGCGCGCGGCGACGAGGCCTGAGTAGAGGTTCACCGCCTCCAGCATGCCGCCGAACGCCTGGCCGCACGTGACGGTGAGGTCGAGCATGCGCTGCTCGACCGCATGCGCGACAACGTCGGACAGGGCGAGCGGCAGAGCCGCTTCATCGGTCATGAGATAGGCGACACGGGCGTGCCGGCTGCGTTCCTTGATCGCCGCGGCGATGAGCGCAACGTGGCTGTGCAGGCCGCAGCAGACAACCGGCATGCCGCCGACGTCCACCGCATTCTCCAGCAATGCGTGGCCGGGACTCTCGGGCGCCTCCACGGCCATGACGTCGCGCTGCAGCGGCGTGTAGCGGAGCTTCATGACGTGGCCGCCGCTCGGGTCGTCGAGGGCGACGCCACGAGCCTCGCGTTCGCCCGCGGGCACACGCGTCACGACCACGTGCGCACCACCGGTACCGAGCGAGAGATCGACGGCGGTGGTGTTGAGCAGGACGCGGTCCCCGGGTTCGCAGCGGCCGGACAGAGCCGGATAGCAGAGCGCGACCGACGGCGAGTCCGTACCGTCAGCAGTCACGTCGAGGCGCTGCAGGTCATCGCGCTCGTGCCCGATGGCGTCGACGGTCCCCCAGACGAGCCTCATCTACCTCACCGCCCGCTTCAGCACGAGCGCGAGCACGTCGGCGAGCGCAACGAGGTCGCTCACCTCGACCGACTCCTCCACACCGTGCACGTCGGTCATGCCGCACGAGAGCACCAGCGAGGGCAGGGCGCGAGCCGCGAAGATGTTCGCGTCACTCCCGCCGCCGGTCGAGAAGAACGACGGCTCGCGCCCGACAAGGCGCAGCGCACCCTCGACCAGGCCGAGCATCGGATCGTCCGGAGAGAGCCGATAGCCCTCGTATTCGAGTACCCATTCGGTTCGGACCGCCCCACCGGCGCGGCGGGCGGCGTCGCGCATGGCCGCGTCCATCTCGTCACGGACGGTCTCGACCTTGGCGGGGTCGAGCGAGCGGCACTCGCCACGGATCGCGCACGAGGCGGTGATGACGTTGGTGGCGTTGCCGCCGTGGATCTCGCCGACGTTGGCGGTCGTCTCTTCGTCGAGCCGGCCGATCCGCATCGACGCGATCGCCGACGCAGCCATGGCGATCGCGGAGATGCCTCTCTCGGGCTCGACCCCCGCATGGGCGGGGACGCCTTCGAAGACGGCCGAGAACGTGTACTGAGTGGGTGCCGCGGTGACGACGCCGCCGACCGGTCCGTGGGCGTCGAGCACGAGGCACACGTCGCCGCGGCACTCGGAGCGATCGAGCGCCTTCGCGCCCCGCAGCCCTCGCTCTTCGCCGGTCGTCAGCAGCACCCGCACCGGCCCGGTCGGGGTCCCGGTCTCCTGCGCGCGTTCGAGCGCTTCGAGGATCGCCGCCACGCCGGCCTTGTCGTCGGCGCCAAGGATGGTGTCGCCCGCCGAGCGGACCACTCCCCCCCCGACCACCGGGTCGATGCCGCGACCCGGCCCGACGGTGTCGAGGTGCGCGGAGAGCACCACCGTGAGCCCGTCGGCCGCTCCGGGACGCTCGGCGATGAGGTTGCCGCAGTCCGAGCCCGTCGCCGGGCCCGTACCGTCGAAGCGCACATCGAATCCGAGCGCGGCGAGGCGCCGCTCGCACCACGCGCCGAATCTGGCCTCTTCGCCGGACGGCGAATCGACCCGCACGGCTTCGAGGAACGTCGCGAGAACGCGCGGGGCGTCTTCCGTCATATGCGGGTGTTCCTTCGCCTAGGCCTTGTGAGCGTCTTTGTATGCGACCGCCGCGCCGATGAAGTCGCGGAACAGGGGTGCCGGACGCGTCGGGCGGCTCTTGAACTCGGGGTGGCCCTGGTTGCCGACGAACCACGGGTGACCGGGCAGCTCGACCATCTCCACGAGCTTGTCGTCGGGAGAGAGGCCCGAGATCACGAGGCCGGCGTCCACGAGCTTCTGACGGTACTCGTTGCTGACCTCGTAGCGGTGGCGGTGACGCTCGTAGATGACGTCCTCGCCGTACGCGTCCCAGCCCTTGGTGCCGGGCGCGACCTTGCACGGGTAGGCGCCGAGGCGCATGGTGCCGCCCATGTCGTGCACGTCGTTCTGCTCGCGCATGAGGTCGATGACCGGGTGCGGCGTCACGGGGTCGAACTCGCTCGAGTTCGCGCCCTCGAGCCCGGCGACATTGCGCGCGAACTCGCAGACCGCCACCTGCATGCCGAGGCAGATGCCGAAGTACGGGACCAGGTTCTCGCGGGCGTAGCACGCCGCGCGGATCTTGCCCTCGATGCCGCGGATGCCGAAGCCGCCCGGCACGAGGATGCCGTGCATCTCGGACAGCAGATTGTCGACCTCCTCGGGCGTGATGCCCTCGGCGTCGACCCAGTGGATGTTCACATCGTGGTCGTGGAAGATGCCCGCGTGCTTGAGCGACTCGTGGACCGAGAGATACGCGTCGGGCAACTGGACGTACTTGCCGACGAGCGCGATGTCCACGGTGTCGTTGAGCTGCTGGCTGTGGCGCACGAACGCGTCCCATCCGCTCATGTCCGGCTCGCCGCACTTGAGCGACAGGTGGTCGATGACCATGCCGTCGAGGCCCTGCTGACGCAGGTTGGCAGGCACCTCGTAGATCGAGCGTGCGTCGACAGCGGAAACCACCGCGGCGGGGTCGACGTCGCAGAACAGGGCGATCTTGCGGCGAATGCCGGCGTCGATCTGGCGGTCGGAACGGCAGACGATGAAGTCCGGCTGGATACCGATGCTGCGCAGCTCCTTGACGGAATGCTGCGTCGGCTTCGTCTTCAGCTCGGAGGAAGCGGCGATGTAGGGAACCAGCGTGACGTGGATGTAGCAGACGTTGTCGCGTCCCACGTCCTTCTTCAGCTGGCGGATGGCCTCCAGGAACGGCAGCGACTCGATGTCGCCCACGGTGCCGCCGACCTCGGTGATGATGACGTCGGGTTGGGTCTTCTCGGCGAGGCGAAGGATGCGCTCCTTGATCTCGTTCGTCACGTGCGGGATGACCTGCACGGTGCCGCCGAGGAAGTCGCCGCGGCGCTCCTTTGAGATGAGCGTCTGGTAGACGGAGCCGGCCGTGACGTTGCTCTCACGGGACAGGGCCTCGTCGATGAAGCGCTCGTAGTGCCCCAGGTCGAGGTCGGTCTCGCCACCGTCGTCGGTGACGAAGACCTCACCGTGCTGGAAGGGGCTCATCGTTCCGGGGTCGACGTTGAGATACGGGTCGAGCTTCTGGATGGTGACTTTCAGTCCCCTGCTCTTGAGCAACCGGCCGAGTGAAGCCGCCGTGATGCCCTTGCCGAGCGAAGAGACCACGCCTCCCGTGACGAAGATGTACTTGGTCATCGCTGTGAGCCCCGCCGTCCTTTCATGCGTCATCGCCTGGATGCCTCGGGTCCGCCTGCCCAAGCATCGTCATCGCCTTCCTGTACCGCCATATCAGTGGGCTCCACGGGCAAGCGCCCGAGCCCGTCGAACCACCTGAGGAATCCCACGCGCTCGATGACCGCGGAGAAGGAGACCTTCTCGCTGGCAAGGTTGAGCGCGAGCATGATCACCACGACCACAACGTCGAGCCAAAGCGGCGAGTATGCCACGAGGAGGTAGCCGGCGAGCGCACCCATGGCGTTCGCGCCCGCATCTCCCAGCATCGCACGCTCGCCGAGGTCGAACTTCCACGCCGCGAGCACGGGTCCGAAGACGAGCGCGATGAGCGCGAGCTTGCTCCCCCCGAGCTGCACCATCTGCGTGGCAAGATACGGGACGTCGATCGGCCCGGCGAAGAGCCGCATGCTGACCATCTGGTCGACCAGGGTGATGGCGAGGCCGATCGCAGCGAGCACACAATAGGTCTTCAGTGCGCGACCCGGCCGGAGGTCGGTCAGGTTCACGAAGTTCGCCGTGAGTGCGATCGCGAGCGATGCGAGCAGCCACACCGCGAGGCCTGCGAGGAGCCCCGTCCATCCGCCCGGAGCCATCTGCGACTGCGTCTGACGGCTCACGAACGCGCCCGACGCGAGAGCGAGCGCACCGATGCCGAGCAGCTTCAGACCGCCGGTCGTCAGGCGGCCGTGCGCCATCGCGCTCAGGTGGCCGCGGAAGCCCCTCGCGGAGCTGTCGCCGAACAGGTCGTCCACCAGCCCGAAGCAGGCGGCGCCGATCACGAGCGCCACCGGGAAGACAGCGAAGATGGCGGCGGCGGAAAGGGAGCTGTCCGCAAGTTCCGTCGCCCACGTGACCTCGCCCGAGGTGACGCCTGATGAGAGCCAGACCATGACCAACCAGGCGAGAGAGCCGACGAGAGCAACTCCCGCACCCCAGACGAGCCAGACGAGGCCGAGGCCGGTGGGGATCCGCCGGCCTCGGTAGTTGGTGATGAGATGCCCCGACGCCTCGAGGCCGGGGAGCAAGCGGGAGATCGCCCACGCGGGGAGCGCCCACCCGACCAGCACCGCCAGACAGATGGCGAGCACGATCGTCACGACGGCTGCCGTCATGACGCGTCACCTCCCTTGTGGGGATGCGAGAGCATCAGGTAGAGCGCCGTGACCCCGACCGGGATGAACATGAGCGCCGGGATGATGATGCCTGAGTCCTCCGTGAAGTACCCGGCGGTGCCGGCGAACAGGCTCGCAGCAAGGGCAGCCGAGAACGCCGGGTACTCCCGGAGCAGAGCCGCGAACTCGCCTCGGGGGCGCCAGCGCATGTAGCCGAGCAGCAGCAGCACCGCCATGAGTAGCCAGGTCCAGTTGGTGCGGCCGAGAACGCGCACGTTCGTCTCCGCCTTGCGGGCGATGATCGTCCACAGCGTGCCGATCCCGCCGCTCTGGACGCCCGAGATGGCGCGACCGAGATGGGTCTCCGACCCAGCCGCGCCCAGGAGGTCCACCACCGACAGACCGGCCACGACCACGACGATGATCACGATCACGATGATCGCGTTCCGCCACGTCCAGACCCGTCGACCGTTGAGCAGCATCCATCCGGTGAGGAACCCGACCGTCATCCACGCCACCGTCCCCACATTGGCGCCCCAGAACGGAGCCGCCGCGGTCACTAGCACCACGGCTCCGACGAGCGGCCAGCCCCAGACCCGCAGCGGCTTCGCCCAACGGGCATCGCGCCACGTGTCGAGCAACACGGCGAGCGTGACCATCACGGAGCCGAGCAGCATGCCCGCCATCTCGTTGCCCATGCCGTAGTAGCGCGCGCCGAGCAGGGGCGAGTATCCGAAGATCTGCGCGAGCGACAGCGGTGCACCGGCCCACTGGTCGATGAGCAGCGCGAGTGACGTACCGCCTGTGACGAGGACCAAGGGAAGCACGGGCGAGCGGCCCCGGCCGACGAGCATGACGACGAGCAGGCACGCGACGGCCACTGCGGCGAGTTGCCAGAGCACCTCGGCCCCTGTCGCCGGCCAGCGCCAGACGATGAACTGCAGAACGCCCGCCAGCTGGAAGCACATCACCAGCAGCACGGTCGTCCGGGCCGCGCCGGGCAGCCACGTGGGAAGCGCGTCCGCGCCACGGTACAGGATGAGCGCGGATCCCAGGAGCACGATCACGGCGATGATGATGAAGGCGTTGACGGTCGAACCGCGAACGGATTCCACGGCCACCGAGGTCGTCGCGAGCCGGTCGAGGTAGGCGATCCGCTGGGCGACATCGCCATTCCTCAGCGTCGCGGCCGGCGCTATCCTGCTCCCGATCATGACCTGCGGCGGCGTTCCTCCCAGCAGGTCGACGATCGTCGACGACACGTCCATCTCGGTCACGATGCCATCCCGATGCGTGGAGGCGGCAACGCCCAGACCAGCGCCGTCGGGACTCGCCAAGATGAGCGGGCCGTAGCCCGCAGGCATATCCGGGACCGAGTAGAGCGCTTGGGCCAGGACGATGATCGAATCGTTGGGGCCCAGGCCGGCGACCAGGTCGCCCAGCACGGAGTCGGTGGTGCGCAGCGCCGCGGTGCGCGCTGCCGCCGCGGCCTCGGTCGTTGTCGACGAGGCGATCGCGGTAGCGCGGTAGAGATCGCCCGGATCCACGACGACGAGTGCCGAGGAGTCCTTGGACATCACGTCGCGGTATGTGCGCAGGATGGCTGCGGTGTTGGCCCTCACGCCGTAGGGCGCCGTCGGGTCCTGCGTCAGCATCGGCTTCGCGACGTTGCCGAGGTCGACCTCGCCGTTCTCGTCGGCAACGGCCTCGCCCGCCGGACGGGAGGCGTGGCTCGCGTCGACGAGATACCCGAGGTCCGCGCATCCGATCGCCGCAGTCCGCGCGCCGGCCGCATGGGCGGCGCTGCCAAGTGCCCCGATCCGGTTGTCGAGTTGGGTCTGCACGTTCACCAGCACGTGCCGCGGTTGACCGAGGAACAGCACACTCGTGTCGCCATGTGCGCGGCCGAAGTACTGCCGGTAGAGGTCGTTCGCCTTGGTCGCCCCCACCGTCTCGGACGCGTTGAATGCATTGAGCGCGCCGCCTGCGAACTCCACCGATGCGCCGGCCGACAGAACGATCGCGCCGCGGTCGGGAGTCGACGCACCGGAGACCGCTCCGGCGCGCACGTTCATGTTCGCAAGGATGGAACGCTGCGCGAGGGTCGTCAGATTGGGCATCGTGGCGGAGTCGACGTCTGCCCACGTGAGATAGGGCGCCAGCAGCACGACGACTCGGCGAGGAGACGCGGCATGGGCGGGAACCGCCCCGGAAATGAGAAGCGCCGCCAGCATGATGGCGGCGACCGCATTGATTGTCCTTCTCGACACTCGCGCGCTCCGTCCGGCTCGTTCCGGTACGCACCCTGCCTCAACTAACAGGAGGGGCATTCCGGCGCGCGATATCGGCGACCGGGCCTCCGCGAACGAGGTGCCCGTCGAGAAGTATATACGATGCCGTCCTCCGGGACGTGACGGTTCGTTCACACGCCGCTCTCAGGCCGGTTTCGCCCCGCGTGCTGTTCTAGAATGGCGTCGCGGAATCCCGGCCGGCCCAACGGAGGCGCTCCCCTGACTGACTCGCAGCCATCGCTCGCCCGCTCGACCGCGATCATGTCGGTCGGGACGATCCTGTCGCGGCTCACCGGGTTCGCTCGCCAGTGGGCTATGGCGGTCGCTCTCGGCGTGTCGCTCACCGCCACGGGCGCGATCCCTGTCGCATCCGCCTTCAACATCTCGAACAACATCCCGAACATGATCTACGAGCTCGTCGCCGGCGGGGTTCTCTCCTCGATGTTCATCCCGGTCTTCATGGAGAAGCTGAACCGCGAAGGCGAGAATGCGGCCTTCAGGCTTGCCAACACGCTCTTCTCGCTGTTCCTGCTCGTCCTCGGCGCGGTAGCGCTCATCGGGACGATCTTCCCGCAGCCGTTCGTGTGGACACAGACGTTCACGGTCTCCTCGGCGGACTCGCAGCTCGCGGTCTACCTGTTCCGTTTCTTCGCCGTCCAGATCATCTTCTACGCCTTCGTCGCGCTGACAACCGGAATGCTCAACTCATACCGGAAGTTCTTCGCACCGGCACTCGCGCCCCTGTTCAACAACGTGGTCGTCGTGATCGTGCTCCTCGGGTTCTACCTGCCGCTGCGCGACACGCACCCGGACATCGCGATCGTCGCGCTCGGCGTGGGAACGACACTCGGCGTGGTTGCGCTGTTCGTGGCGCAGGCACCCGCGCTCTGGAAGCTCGGATTCCGCTGGAAGTGGTCGCTCGATCTGTCGGACCCGTCGCTCAGGAAGATGTTGCGGAAGGGCGCCTGGCTGCTCCTCTACGTGGCCGTGAACCTCGTGGGAGTGAGCTTCCGCAACGCGTTCGCTACCCAGACCATGCGAGACGGCGCCGCGGCGCTGCAGTACGCGTGGATGTGGTACCAGCTCCCCTACGGCGTGCTCGCCGTCAGCTACATCACAGCGGTGTTCCCGGAACTCTCGCACGCCGCCGACCGCCGTGATTGGGACGGCTACAAGACGTATCTCTCCCGCGCGCTGCGCGCCATCGCCCTCCTGGTTCTCCCGAGCGCGGCGCTCCTGCTGTCGCTCGGCACCCCGCTCGTCTACCTGTACCGTTTCGGCAAGTTCCCGGCCGACGCGGTTCCCCTCGTGCGATGGGTGCTCGCGGGCTGGGCTGTCGGGCTCTTCTTCTTCGCCACGTACATGCTGGTCCTGCGCGCCTTCTACGCCACACAGGACACGAGAACGCCCGCGCTGACCAACATCGCGCTCACGTTCGTGCAGGTGGGCGGCTACTGGCTGCTGCCGAAGGTCATCGGCGGACGATTCGCGCTCGTCGGTATCCCGCTGGCCGACACGCTCTTCTTCGGCCTGCATGTCACGGTGCTGCTGTGGATCCTGCGGAGGCGCATCGGCGCGTTCGACTTCGCTCACGTGCTCGGCGGCTGGGGCCGTTCGCTCGTGAGCGCCGGCGTCGCGGGCCTCGTCGGCTGGGGCGTGCTCGCCCTGATGGCGGGCCTCGGCACCGGAGCTTCCGCGAACCTGCTGCGCGTGGTGACCGGCGGCGGGCTCGGGATGCTCGCGGCGTACGGCACCATGCGGCTCCTCAGGATCGACGAGGTGAGCTACATCGACGGTCTGCTTCGCAAGGTCGGCGGGCGTCTTCTCCCCCGGAGGCAGTCATGAGCACCGTCGTCCTCATACCGGCGCACCAGGAAGCGGAGCGCATCACCGCTACGGTGACGGCCGCCCGCACGATCGCGGGAGTGGACCGCATCGTCGTGATCGACGACGCATCGAGCGATGGCACGGCCGACCTCGCCGCCGCAGCGGGCGCTGAGGTCGTGCGGCTGTCCGCGAACGTGGGCAAGGGCGCGGCGCTCGACGAGGGGCTCCAGCGCGTTCGCGGCGACGCCGACGTGCTGCTCCTGCTCGATGGCGACCTTGCCGCCTCTGCCTCGCAAGGAGCGTTGTTGCTCGCTCCCGTGCTCGAGGGACGTGCCGACATGACCGTCGCGGCGTTCCCTCGTCCGGCAGGCAAAGCGGGCTTCGGCCTCGTGAAGGGGCTCGCACGGTTCGGGATCCGGCTGCTCGGTGGCGAAGCCGGTCGCGCGTTCGCGGCCGCCGCTCCCCTCTCCGGCCAGCGGGCGATGACGCGCAGCTGTTGGGAGGTCGTGACGCCATTCGCCTTCGGATACGGTGTCGAAGTGGCGCTCACCGTCCGTGCGCTGCGCGCGGGCTTCCGCGTGGAGGAGGTCGTGACGACGATGTCGCATGACGCGACCGGACGCGACGTGGCGGGGTTCACGCACCGCGGCAGGCAGTTCCTGCACGTCGCCCGCGCCATCCTGCGCCTGGCTCTCGAGCGGCGCTAGGCAGGCTTCTTCGCCGTGACCAGCGAGTGGTACGGCAGGACATCGTGCACGACGACGTCGACGAATCCCGCACTCTCCAGGATGGCAGCGATCTCCTCCGCAGGTGCGCGGACCGCCAGCGGAGGACCATGCGGGGTGTCGCGGTCAGCCCAGTCGACGACAAGGACCTGCCCTCGTCCCACCAGCAGCCTCGCCACATCCGCGTACATCGCGCGCGGATCGTCGAGCTCGTGGTGCATGTTGATCATGATCGCGAGGTCGACCGAGGCATCGGGCAGCGGGACGTGTGACTCCACCGAAAGTAGCGGCACGATGCGGCCGGACGCCACAAGCGCCGAGCGCTTGTCCGCGATCCAGTCGAGCATTCCTTGGTCGGTGTCGGAGGCGTAGACCACCGCGTGCGGCGCGAGCAGCGCGAACTGCTCGGCGAACATGCCGGTGCCCGCACCGATGTCGGCGATGGCGCGCACGTCCGGCCGGCCGAGCGCATCCCACATGGCAGCAGGGCTCAAGTCATCGAGGCGGCCCGGGTCGTCGAGGCGCGCCATCTTGGCGGGATCGAACTTGTAGCCCGGCATCGTGGACTGCGCTACTTCGAGCCGAACAGCGGCGACGGATACGCGCTGTCGACTCCCGCGCCCTGACCGAAGAAGCCGGACGCGCGGCCAGCCAAGATCCACGTGAGCGAGACCTGCCCTGTCGGCGTGTCGATGTCGTCGACCGCCGAGAGACCGGCCTTGACTGCCGCCGCGGCCGTCCCGTCGCCACGCTCGGTCGTCTCGACGCCGGCGGACGCGCGGAGCGCGTCCGAGAGTGCGCTGCCGAGCAGCAGGGCGGCTCCGTCGGGCTTGCCGTCGAACGAACAGGCGACGACCGCGCCCCCGGCTCCGGACGTGGAAGGCAGGCCGCTCAGCTTGAGCGCGTTGGCGTCGACGAGCGCCTTGGTCACCAGGCGCGCGTCACCCGGCGTGCTCCACTCGCGTGCGAGAGCCTCGACGACCATGGACGTGGTCACGGACCCGGCAGGGACTGCGAGCGCACTGCCCGCGGCCTTCGCGACCTTCTCGTCGGCAAGTCCCAGGTCGCCAGCGTTGAAGGTGGCCACCGCAACGACCCCGCCCCCCGCTTTGATCACCTCGGTGGCGCGGCCGGCGGTGTCGGCGTTCTCGGGGCTCGTGATGACGACCACCGTGCGGCTCGCGAGAACGCTGTCGACGAGCCTGGGAACCACGTCTCCCGCGAACGCCGTGAGCGTCGCGTTGGACTTCCTGACGACCACGCTCTCAGCGCGGATCTCGTCGAAATCCTTCTGGAGCCCGGAGACGAGCGCCGCCTGCTGGGTCGAGAGCACCCCGCGGTCGACGACGATCGTGCCGAGCAGCAGGCCCATCGCCAGCGCGAGGAACACGGCGACGAGGGAGGCGATGTGGTAGCGGAGGTTGTACATGTGCGGTCTCTTCCCTTAGATCCCGAGTGCGGTGCGGATGCTCAGCAGCATGAGCCAGATGGCGTTGCGCGCCCCCGGCGAGATGAAGACGATCACGAACGCCAGCACGAGTGCGGCGCCCACGATGAACGACAGGTCGCGGATGCCCGGAGCCGAGCGGTAGAGCTTGCTCACGCCCTTGGCGTCAACGAGTCTCGGTCCGACCTTGAGGCGCACGAGGAAGCTCGATGCCATGCCCTTGCGTCCCTTGTCCAGGTACTCGATGAGATTCGCGTGCGTGCCGACGGCGACGATGAGGTCCGCGCCGCTCTCGTAGGCCAGCAACAGCGCAAGGTCCTCGCTCGTTGCGGCGAGCGGCCACGTGATGGCCGGCACGCCGAGCTTCTCGAGACGTGCCATTCCCGGCGCTCGACCGTCAGCGTAGGCGTGCACGATGATCTCGGCGCCGCTGCGAAGGGCGTCGTCGGTCACCGAGTCCATGTCGCCGATGATGAGGTCCGGCTTGAACCCGGCCTCGATGATCGCGTCGGCGCCTCCATCCACGCCGACGAGCACGGGGCGCATCTCCTGGACGTAGGGCTTGAGGGTGTTCAGGTCTTCCTTGAAATCGTAGCCGCGCACGACGACCATCACGTGCTTGTGGTGGAGGTCGGTCTTGACCACGGGGATGCCCGTGCCCTCGGTGAGGAGCGCCTTCTCCTTCTCGAGGAACTCGATCGTGTTGCGGGCGAACAGGTCGAGCTGCTCGCCAATGCCCGCCTTCGCGTCTTCCATGGCGCGCTCGACCGAGTCCACGCTCATACGCGTGCCACTGCCGACGACCTCGCCGTCGAGCAGGATGTCGCCGCCGACGACCTCGATCTGCTGGCCCTCGCGCAGGATGTCGAAGATCTCAGGTCCCACCGCGTCGATGAGCGTCACGCCGCCGCGGGTGAGCAGCAGCGGTCCGAGATTCGGGTACGCGCCGGTGATGGAATGCGCGGCGTTGATGACGACCTCAGTACCGGTCGCGAGCAGCCCTTCGGCACTCACCCGGTCCATGTCCGCGTGGTCGATGATGGCGATGTCCGAAGGCCCGAGCCGCTTGACCAGGTCCTTCGTGCGCTTGTCCAAGCGCGCAATGCCTTGATGACGCATGAGGTCCTTCCAATGACACGGGCCGGCGCGAACCCCCTCGCGCCCGCCCCGTGCTCCGAGTCTATCAGACGCTGGCCCCCGCGGAATCGAGCAGCTCGCGTGCGTGTGCGAGCGAGGTATCGCTCGCAGTGCCCGAGAGCATGCGCGCCACTTCGGCGACGCGGTCCGCACCCGACACGGTGTGCACGGAAGTGTGCACACGCCCATCGGCCTCGGCTTTCTCTACCACCAAGTGAGCGTCGGCGAACGCGGCGACCTGCGCGAGATGCGTGACGACGAGGACCTGCCGGTCGGAAGCGAGCGACCGCAGGCGCCTGCCCACCGCTGTGGCGGTCGCGCCGCCGATGCCCGCGTCTATCTCGTCGAACACGAGGACGGGCACGGTGTCGGCCTCGCCGAGCACGCCCTTGAGAGCGAGCATGACGCGGCTCACCTCACCACCGGAGGCGATGCGTGCCAGCGGGCGCGCCGGTTCGCCGGAGGCGGGCGCGTAGAGGAACTCGAGGCGCTCCGGGCCCTCGAGCGTCCACGAATCGCGGGAAAGCGGCGTGCGACCGACCTCGAAGCGCGCGGTCGGCATGGCGAGGTCGCGAGCGGCCTGGGCCAGCCGGGTCTCGAAGGGCTCGGCCGCCGCCCCGCGAACGTCTGTGAGCCGTCCCGCGGCCGCCAGAAGCGCGTGCTCGGCACGCTCGACCGCCTCGCGAGCGCGCCCCACGCCCGCCTCGCCCTCGCCAAGAGCCGCGAGCTCCGCGGCCGCTTCCTCGCGACGGGCGAGCACGTCGTCGAGGGTGGGGCCGTAGTTGCGCTTGAGCGTGGTGAGCGCAGCGAGGCGCGCCTCCGCACCCTCGAGCGCCACCGGATCGTAGTCGACGCCTTCCCCGTAGTCGCGAAGGCGCGCGGCGGCGGCGCGCAGGGCGTCGTCGGCTGCCGCGACCTCCCCGGCGATCTCGTCGAGCGCCGAGTCGATGCCGGTGACGCGGGCGAGCGAGGAGATCGCCTCGGACACGCGCTCCGCCGCGCCTTCTTCGCCATCGATCGCGCGGTGCGCGGCGGCGGAAGCGGCGGCGAGCTTCTCAGCGTGCCGCAGTCGCGGCAGCCGAGCGGTGATGGCGTCGTCCTCGCCGGCGTCCGGCGCGATGCCGTCGACATCCTCCACGAGCGAGACGAGGGAGGCGGTGCGGCGGTCGCGGTCCGCGAGGGCCTCGAGCAGGCGCTCGAGTTCCATCCGTGCGCACGCGTGGGCGCGGAATGCCTCGCGGTACGACTCGAGAGCATCCCCGGATCCCGCGAAACGGTCGAACAGCCCCGCGTGCGACGCGGGGCGCAGCAGCTCCTGATGGTCGTGCTGCCCGTGCAGGTCGACCAGGGGCCCGAACTCGTCCGCGAGCCCGCCCACGGACGCCATCTCGCCGTCGAGGTAGCAGCGGCTGCGACCGTCAGCGCTCACGCGCCGTCGCGCGGTGCGCTCCTCGCCGCCGATCACGAATCGTCCCTCGACGAGCGCCTCGGGCGTACCCGCGCGGACGTTCGTCGCGTCGGCGCGCTCGCCCAGCAGGAGCTTGAGCGCCCCCACGAGCACGGTCTTGCCGGCACCGGTCTCACCCGTGAGCACGGTCATGCCCGGGCCGAGTTCCAGCCATGCCTCCTCGATGAGCGCGAGGTCGCGGACGTGGAGCTCTTCCAGCATCGCCTAGCCCGCCAGGAAGGTATCGCGCACGGTGGGGACGAAGCCGCCGCCATCCACGCGCACGATGTGGGCGTCGTGGGGTGCCAAGGTGACTTCGAGGCGCTCGAGTGGCGTGCGGCACGGCAGGAGGTCCCCGTCGACCTCCACGCACACCTCGGCGCGCGCGGGCTCCGGCAGCGTGACGGTCACCCGCGATCCGGCACCCAGCACGAACGCACGGGCACGCAGCGAATGCGGGCTCACGGGAACGAGGACCAGCGCCCGGATCTCCGGAGCCACGAGCGGCCCTCCCGCGGACAGCGCGTAGGCCGTGGAGCCGGTCGGCGTGGAGATCACGAGGCCGTCGCATACCCAGCGCGCGAGCGGCACGTCGTCGACGGCGATCGCGAGATCGACGGCGCGTCCGCCGCTGGGGCGTCCGATGAAGACCTCGTTGACCGCCTCGTGGGTCCCCGAATCGCGCCCGCCGAGCGTCACGGCGGCACTCAGCATCGCGCGATGCTCGTGCGTGACGTGACCGGCCATCGCCTCGCGCACGGCGGTCACCGGGTCGAGGTCGCCACCACCGCACAGGAAGCCGAGGCGTCCCTGGTTGATGCCGAGCACGGGCACGTCAGCGCCCGCGAGCTGGTGTACCGCCTTGAGGATGGTGCCGTCGCCGCCGAGGGCGACCACCAGATCGGCGTCTCCCGCGTTGCCGCGCTCGATGTCGAGGTCGCATGCGACGCGCTCGGCGTGGGCGACCTGGACCATGTGGCCCTCGGCAAGAAGCGTCTCGGCGAGCATGTGGGCGGAGCGGCACGCGAGCGGGTTGTCCGCGTTCGGGACGAGATGTACGCGCATCCCCTATCGCTCCCCTTCCAATGCCGCGTGCGCCTCGCTCACGAGGGCCGCGTAGTCGACGGCGATCGACTCCCCTCCCCGGGCGAGCCGCATCCAGAACTCGATATTACCTTCGGGACCCGTGATGGGCGACCACGTGACCCCGCGTACCGCGAACCCCACGCTTGCCGCATCCGCCGCGACCGAGGCGAGCACGTCGGCGTGCACCGCCGGATCGCGGACCACGCCTTTCTTTCCCACACGCCCCTTACCCGCCTCGAACTGTGGCTTCACCAATGCCACGACTTCGCCCTCAGGTGCGAGCACGCTCTCCACATGCGGGAGCACCTTCGCGAGCCCGATGAAGGACACGTCGATGACCGCCAGATCGAACGGCGCGCCCGCGAGCTCGCCGTCCACGTGGCGGATATTGGTGCGCTCGAGCACCGTCACGCGCTCGTCGCATCGCAGCTTCCACGCGAGCTGGCCGTAGCCGACATCCAGCGCCGTGACGGCAGCCGCTCCGCGCTGGAGCAGGCAGTCGGTGAACCCGCCGGTGGAGGCACCCACGTCGACCGCGTGCACGCCGGTGACGTCGATGCCGAAGTCGTCGAGCGCGCCGGCGAGCTTGTGCCCGCCGCGCGAGACGTACTCCTGCGCGGGCTCCACGGTGAAGACGACGTCGTCAGACACCTCGGCACCCGCCTTCAGCACCGGAGCGTCCCCGATCTTGACGCGTCCCGCGAGGATCGCCGCCTTCGCCTGCTCCCTGCTGGCGAAGTGGCCGGCCTCAGCGAGTGCGGCGTCGGCTCTGCGTCTGGCCATGCCGCTCGCTCTCCGTGTCGCCGATCCGTTCCAGGCGCCCGAGCACGGCGTCGCGCACGCCCTCGGGCGTGAGACGCACGTCGGAGAGCAGACGGTCCATCGCACCATGCGTCACGAAGCAGTCCGGCACGCCGAGGTGCATGGCGGATGCGGTGATGTCCATGTCCGCGAGCCCCTCGAGCACGGCCGCGCCCGCTCCGCCCAAGCTCGTGTTCTCTTCGATCGTGACGATGAGCCGGTGCGTCTGCGCAGCCCACGCCACCGTCTCGAGGTCGAGCGGCTTGATCCAGCGCAGGTTCACCACGGAAGCGGAGACGCCCGCCTCCATGAGCAGCTGCGCCGCCTTCTCCGCAACGCCGACCATGCGCCCGACCGCCAGCAGTGCCACGTCGGTCCCGGTGCGGCGCACCTGAGCGCGTCCCGCCTCGAGCACGGACGGCTCGCGGGGCAGCGCGACGCCGGCGGCTCTGCCGCGCGGATAGCGGATCGCGAAAGGCGATTCCCCCAACAGCCCGGTGTGCAGCATGTCCACGAGCTCGGCTTCATCGGCCGGAGCGCAGATCGTGAGGTTCGGCACCGCGCGGAGGTATGTCATGTCGAAGACGCCGTGGTGCGTCGGCCCGTCCTCGCCCACGAGCCCCGCGCGGTCGAGCGCGAAGACCACGGGCAGGTTCTGCAGGCAGACGTCCATGATCACCTGGTCGTACGCGCGCTGCAGGAACGTCGAGTAGATGGCGACGACCGGGCGGCGCCCGCCGACCGCAAGGCCCGCGGCCAGACCCACCGCGTGCTGCTCGGCGATACCGACATCATAGAAGCGGTCCGGATAGGTCTCGCGGAACCGGTCGAGGCCGGTGCCCGACGGCATCGCGGCGGTGATGGCACACACCCGCTCGTCGCGAGCTGCCTCCGCCACGATCGCCTCGGAGAAGACCTCCGTGTAGCTCGGCGCGCCGCCGCCCGACGGGACCTGCCCCGTGGACACCTCGAACGGTGAGATGCCATGGAACGTGTCCGGCTTGGTCTCCGCGGGCTCGTAGCCACGGCCCTTCTGCGTCACGACATGGACGATGACCGGCCCGTCGACCTTCTTCGCCCACGTGACGGCGTCCTGGACCTTCTGCACGTCGTGCCCGTTGATCGGGCCGACGTACGTCCACCCGAGCTCCTCGAAGAACATGCCGGGGACAACGAGCTGTTTGAAGCTCTCCTTGGCCGCCTCGCCTGCCGCCACCAGCCCGGCGCCGATGCCCGGCACCTTCGAGATCGCACCCTCGACGTCCTCGCGGAGGCGGATGTAGCGCGGGTCGAGGCGCACGCGCGCCAGATAGCTGGCGAGCGCGCCGACGTTCTCCGAGATCGACATCTCGTTGTCGTTGAGGATGACGATGAGCGGCGTGCCGAGGTGTCCCGCATGGTTGAGCGCTTCGAACGCCATGCCGCCCGTGAGCGAGCCGTCACCGATGACCGCCACCACGTGCTCGCTGCTGCCGCGCAGCTCGCGCGCCTGCGCGATGCCGAGCGCCACCGAGATCGAGTTCGACGCATGCCCGGTGTCGAAAGCGTCGTAGGGGCTCTCGCTGCGCTTCGGGAAGCCGCAGACGCCGCCGTACTGACGCAGGGTGGAGAAGCGTTCGCGACGTCCCGTGAGCAGCTTGTAGACGTAGCTCTGATGCCCGACGTCCCAGATGACGCGGTCGGTGGGAGTGTCGAGTGCGCGCAGCAGGCCGATCGTGAGTTCCACAACGCCGAGGTTCGGCGCGAGGTGCCCGCCTGTGGCGGCGACCGTGGTGATGAGGCGCTCGCGGATCTCGGCCGCAAGCTGGGTGAGGTCGGCTCCGCCGAGGACCTTGAGGTCCTCGGGAGACGAGATCCTGTCGAGAATGGACTCGCTCACGACTGAGACTGCCGCCATCTTCCCTTGTCGGGCGAACGCCGCGCCTGCAAGCGCCGCGTCCCTGCTTCCTGCATCTTGACGGTAGTCCGAGCCCCACGTTCCCACAACGGGTTGGTCCGGCCCGTCACACGTCCGTTACGCCTTCGTGGCCCGCGCTCGCGCGCAGACACTACTCCCGCTCGTCATCCTCGATCACGAACTCGATCTCGCCCAGCTCGACGAAGGTGTCGACGACCTCGGGCTCCTCGCCCCCGGTCTCGCCCTCGGTTGCTTCGACGGGCTCACCGCTCTGCGCATCTTCGGATTCGGCGACCGCCTCGGGCTCGGCAGCTGCCTCGGACGGCGCCTCAGGGGCGGCCTCGGCCTCCGGAGCGGCGGGCTTGAACGACGTCTGGTCGATGAGGTCGTTGCACTGATTGACGAGGCGCACGGCCTCTTCCAGCAGGTCGAGACTCTGCTCGAGCGAGACGTCCTTGCGCCGCACGTGCGTCACGATGTCCTCGAGACGCGCGCGGGTCACTTCGAACGTGCTCCTGTCGTCACTCATCGTCGCTCTCCGCAAGTCCTCCGGCGACCGCCACGTCGGCGAGCCGGCCCAGTATCCCGTTGATGAACTTCGAGCTGTCCTCGCCGCCGTAGACCTTCGCCATCTCGACGGCCTCGTTGATGGCCACCGAGTCCGGCACATCCTCGTCACGGTAGATCATCTCGAACACCGCGATCCGCAGGATGTTGCGGTCAACGAGCGGCATGCGCGAGAGCGCCCAGTTCTCAGAGGTGTCCTCGATGAGCTTGTCGATGCGGCCCTGGTGCGCCTCGACGCCGAGCACGAGGTCGCGGCAGTAGTCCGTGGGCGACCCGTTCTCGGTGCTGAAGGTGCCCTCGGCAAGGATCTTGGAGATCGGCTGCTCGGTGATCTCGCGCTGGTACAGAATGTCCAGCGCCTGGTGGCGTCCCCTGCGTCGCTCGAGCATGCGCTACTTGGCCTGCTGCTCGGGGAAATCGATCGCGTCGATGAAGACGTCGACCTTCGACGCGGGGCGGCCGGTCTGCGACAGCAGCGCATCGGAGACGGCGTCTTGCACGGCGGCGCCGAGCTGGCGCAGCGGGCGACCGAAGGACGCGGTCAGGTGCACGGTCACGACGAAGTCGCCGTTCTCATCGACCGAGACCTCGGTGAACTTGGCGGCCTTGCTGATCTTGCCGAGGGGTGAAGGCGTGACGCACTCCACGCCTTCGACCTGGCCTGCCGCCAGCTCGACCATCGTCTCGACCACGCCAGGGGCGATGTCGAGGCCTTCGAGGCTCAGTTCGGTGGCCATCTTCGTCGTGTCCCTTCCTTTCGGGCTTGTTCGTGCCGAATCGCGCATCCGCAAGGAGCGGGAGCTATTCCGCACCGTAGATACGCGTCTCGACGAAGTCAGTATAGACCTCGCCCTTCTGGAAGTACTCGTTCTCGACCACCAGCTGGTGGAACGGGATCGTGGTGGGGATGCCGACGACGATGAACTCGTCGAGCGCGCGACGCGCGCGATTGAGCGCCTCGTAGCGGGTCTCGCCCCATACGATGAGCTTCGCCAGCAGCGAGTCATAGTTCGGCGGAACGCTGTAGCCGGAGTAGATGTGGCTGTCCACGCGCACGCCCAAGCCACCCGGGGCGCTGAAGACCTCGATCTTGCCGGGATGCGGACGGAACCCGTGCGCGGGGTCCTCGGCATTGATGCGGAACTCGATCGCGTGACCGCGCTGCGTGATGCTCGCTTGGTCCGTGTGACGCATCGGAGCACCGGACGCGATGCGGATCTGCTCCTTGATGATATCGACGCCGGTGACGGCCTCGGTCACGGGATGCTCCACCTGGACGCGCGTGTTCATCTCCATGAAGTAGAAGGAGCCGTCCTCGTCGAGCAGGAACTCGACGGTGCCGGCGTTCACGTAGTTCACCGCACGCACTGCCAGCAGCGCCGCGTCGCCCATCGCCTTGCGCTGCTCGTCGGTGAGCGCCGGGGATGGCGACTCTTCGATGAGCTTCTGGTGGCGCCGCTGCACGGAGCAGTCGCGCTCGAAGAGGTGGATCGCGTTGCCGTGCGTGTCGGCCAGCACCTGGAACTCGATGTGGCGCGGACGCGCGAGGTACTTCTCGAGGTAGACGGTGTCATCGCCGAACGCGACAGCTGCTTCGGCGCGCGCGGCGTGCAGCGCGCTCTTGAGCGAGGTTGGGTCGGTCGCGACGCGCATGCCGCGCCCACCACCGCCCGCGGACGCCTTGATGAGCACCGGGTAGCCAACCTCGGCCGCGAACTTGAGCGCCTCCTCCTCGGAAGCGACCGGTCCGTCGGAACCCGGAACGGTCGGGACGCCGGCGTCGCGCATCGTCTGCTTCGCGACCGCCTTGTCGCCCATGCGATCGATAGCGTCCGGCGACGGGCCGATGAAGGTGATGCCGCTGTCCTCGCAGGCGCGAGCGAAGCCCGCGTTCTCCGCGAGGAAGCCGTAGCCCGGGTGCACGGCTTCGGCGCCCGTGATCAGGGCCGCCGAGATGATGTTCGGGACGTTCAGGTAGCTCTGACCAGACGGCGCGGGGCCCACGCAGAGGGCCTCGTCGGCCATGCGCGTGTGCAGGCAGTCACGGTCCGCCTCGCTGAAGACCGCGACCGTGCGAATGTCCATCTCGCGGCACGCGCGGATGACGCGGAGGGCGACCTCCCCGCGGTTCGCGATGAGTATCTTGCCGAACTCGCGCATCTACTCCCCTATTCCGCGGGCTCGTAGTAGAAGAGCACGGCGCCGTAGTCGACCGGAGTCGAATCGGTGGCGACGATCTCGCGGATGATGCCGCTCTCCGGCATCTCGATCTCGTTCATGAGCTTCATGGCCTCGAGGATGCAAACCGGAGAGCTCTCCTCGATGCGGTCGCCGACCTCGGCGAACGGGGCGGAGCCGGGCGACGGGGCACGGTAGAACGTGCCCACCATGACCGCCTTGATCTCCTTCCAGGAAGCCGGACGGCCACCTGCGGTTGCCGGCGCGGGCGCGGCCTCCGGAGCGGCTGCGACGGCAGGCGCGACGGGCGCGGCGACGTGAGCGACGGGAGCGGAAGCAGCAGCGGTCGCGGCAGCGCCCTTGCGGATGACCACCTTGATGCCGTTCTCCTCCACGACCACTTCGTCGACATCGGAGCTCTCGACGACGCGGATCAGCTCGCGGATCTGGTTCACGTCCACGGATTCGTCCTCCCTGACGGTGTTGATCTCTTCGGACATCATGAAGACGGCCTTCTCGGCGCCTTCCTTGTGAGTGCTGAGGTACTGCCGGGCCTCGTTCGGGAAGAGCGCGTACATGAGCACGTCTTCCTCGCTGCGTGCGAGGTCGCCGATCTCGGCGGCCGCTTCCTCGTAGCTACCCTTGGCGGTCGAACCAGGGCGCACGTCGGCGGGAAGCGGCACATCGTCGCCGAGCACACGCGCGACGACTTCCTGGTCCATCGGGCCCGGCGCCTTGCCGTAGTAGCCCTTGATGTAGTCCTTCATCTCGTTCGGCACGATGCTCCAGCGCTTGCCGGTGAGCACGTTGAGGACCGACTGCGTGCCGACGATCTGCGAGAGCGGCGTCACGAGCGGCGGGTAGCCGACCTCGGCACGCACCTTCGCGATCTCCTTGAGCACGTCCGGCAGGCGATCGCTCGCCTTCTGGACCTCGAGCTGGCTGATGAGATTGCTCATCATGCCGCCCGGGACCTGGTGGGAGAAGACCTCCATCTGCAGCATGGTGGTGATGCCGCGCTTCAGGTGCTTGCGCTCGCGCACACCCTCCCAGTACTCCGCGATGGAGAAGAGCTCGTCAAGGTCGATGCCCGTGTCGTACGGCGATTCCTTGAGCGCCGCCACGATCATCTCGACGGCGGGCTGGCTGTTGCCGAACGCGAGCGCGACAGCAGCGGTGTCGACGATATCGGCGCCCGCTTCGATGGCCTTCAGGTAGTTCATGGGCGCCATACCACCGATGTAGTGGCAGTGGACGTGGACGGGCAGTCCGACCTCTTCCTTGAGCGCGCGGACCATCTTCTCCGTGCGGAACGGCGTGAGCATGCCCGCCATGTCCTTGATGCAGATGGTGTCGGCGCCCAGGTCCTTGAGCGCGAGCGCGTACTCGACGTAGGCGTCGAGCGTGTGGACCGGGCTCACCGTGTAGGAGATGGCGCCTTCGAAGAGCCCGCCGCACTCCTTGACGGCCGCGGCGACGGTCTCCACGTTGCGGATGTCGTTGAGGGCATCGAAGATGCGGAAGTTGTCGACGCCGTTGCGCTTGGAAGCGTGCACGAACCTTCGGCAGATGTCGTCAGGGTAGTGCTTGTAGCCGACCAGGTTCTGGCCGCGGAGCAGCATCTGCAGCGGCGTGCGCTTGCAGTGCCGTTTGATGGTGCGCAGGCGCTCCCATGGGTTTTCGTCGAGGAAGCGGAGCATGGCGTCGAAAGTCGCGCCGCCCCACACCTCGAGTGCCCAGTAGCCCACGTTGTCCAGACGCTCGAGGATCGGCAGCAGGTCGCCGATCTCCATGCGCGTGGCCCACAGCGACTGATGCGCGTCGCGCAGCGTGGTGTCCATGATCGATACGCGTCTCATGCGGTAACCCCTGTGTCGGTCGTCGTCCGGCGCGTCGGGTCGCAGCTCCCCGCGCGCGCGTCGCGCCGCGCGGGGCACAGCGGACGCGTTCGCGCCCGACTATGAACACAGAAGTATAGCCGAGCGCAGGGCTATGCGTGGAGTGCAAGCAGGCTGCGAAGACGGGCCATGACGTCGCTCAGAAGCGGAACGGGGGCCTTGGCCGCGAGGACGGCGTGCCGCGCTCGCCAGTCGATGCTGCGAACCTGGTCCGCGATGACGACGCCCGAGAGCGGCACGCCGTACGGAAGGACAACGTCGAACGGATAGTTGTTGAGGCACGTGGAGACGGGACAGACGAGCGCAAGCCCGGCCTTGGCGTTGTATTCGAGCGGGGACACGACGAGCGCGGGCCGCCGGCTCGCGCCGGGGTTCGCGCCGGGGTTCGCGCCGGGGTTCGCGCCGGGGTTCGCGCCGGGGTTCGCGCCGGGGCTCGCGCCGGGGCCGCCGCCCACGGGGGCGTCGTCGAAGTCCGCCCAGATGATGTCGCCGCGCTCCGGGCACCAATCCTCAGCGAAGCTCGGCCACTCCACGTCCAAGCTCGACCAGTCCTCCGCCCAGATCATCGGGGCTCGAAGTTGTACGACGGTCCCCAGTCGGATTCCCCGTGGGTGTTGTCGGGCGTGATGGCGTCGACGAGGTGATCGAGGTCGTAGACGGCCTCGCCAAGCGGCTCCACGACGATCCGACCCTCCTTGATGCGCAGCAGGACCTCCGAGCCCGGCTGCAGCGCGAAGTGGCTTGCGATGGCCTGCGGAAGCCGCAGACCCAGGCTGTTCCCCCACTTCACGACGCGTGTTTGCATCGACTCGCCTCCCCCGACCCGCCGACGTCCGATTGCTGCGGAGCATCGACTTGGATGCTCCGAAGAGCGCCGTATATACATTGGCTATACGGACCAATCTTCGACCCCGCCCCCCCGGCCGGCGCCAGCGGGAAACGCCGCCTCTCCTTCACCAGGCGCCCCGTCTCGGTGCTGCGAAAAGCGCCGTATATACATTGGCTATACGGACCGATTCTCGACCCCTCGATTGGCGCCAGCCTGACACGCCCCGCATACCGTCGCCCTGTCGGACGTCGAACGCGGGCCAGCCCAGAACCAACCGCTCCCCTACCCACAAGCGAAACGGGCGCGCCCCGGAGGACGCGCCCGCATCAGCGAAAGCGTATGTGCCGCAGCAACCCTACACGCGCGTGACGTAGCGCCCGTCGCGAGTGTCGACGCGGATCTTCTCGCCGGAGTTCAGGAACATCGGAACCTGCACGACCGCGCCGGTCTCGAGCGTGGCCGGCTTGGTGCCGCCCTGGACGGTGTCGCCCTTGAAGCCCGGGTCCGTCTCGGTGATCTCGAGCTCGACGAACATCGGCGGCTCGACACCCATCATCTCGCCGTCGGCGGACAGCACCGTGGCGACGTCGTTCTCCTTCAGCCACTTGGCGGCCTCGCCCACGAACTCGGCGGACAGCTCGAACTGCTCGTAGGAGTCGGTATCCATGAAGTGGTACGAGTCACCATCGTTGTAGAGGTACTGCAGGTTCTTCGTCTCGAGGCGGACGTCCTCGAGCTTCTCGCCGCCGCGGAAGGTGATGTCCACGACGCGGCCGCTCTTGAGTTCCTTGAGCTTTGTGCGCACGAACGCGCCGCCCTTGCCCGGCTTCACGTGCTGGAACTCGACGATGACCCACGTCTTGCCGTCGTAGGAGATCGCCATCCCGTTCTTCAGGTTGTTGGTCGAAACAGACATTCGAGTTTCCCTTTCATGCATGCGCGGCGCCGGCGTGAACCATCCGGAGCCGCACAGTTCGTCACACGATCTCGATGAGCTCCTTGCGTGCGTGCGAGAGGATAGCGCAACCTCCCTCTTCCACCGCAACGAGGTCCTCTATCCTAACACCCCCGAAACCGGGCAGGTACACGCCCGGCTCGATGGTGACGAGCTGCCCGGTGCGCAGGATCTCGTCGCTCTTCGGCGCCAGACGCGGATTCTCGTGCACCTCGAGGCCGACACCGTGGCCGAGCGAGTGGCCGAAGTACTCGCCGAAACCGCGAGCGGTCAGCAACTCACGCGCGGCAGCGTCGACGGAACGCGCCTCGACGCCCGCGCGGCACGCGGCCAAGCCGGCCTCGTTCGCCGCGAGCACCGCGTCGTAGATCTCGCGCTGCCGCGGCGTCGCCTTCGCGCCCACCACGACGGTGCGGGTGAGGTCGGCGCAGTAGCCGCCCATGCGCGCGCCCAGGTCCATCGTGAGGAAGTCGCCCGGCTCGATCTCGCGCAGCGAGATGCCGGCGTGCGGCTTGCTCGAGTTCGGGCCGCTCGCAACGATCGGCTCGAAAGCCAGCCCCTCGCTGCCGTTGCTGCGCATGTAGACCTCGAGCTCGAGCGCCACGTCGATCTCGCGCATGCCCGGCCGGATGATCCCGAGCACGTGATCGAGCGCGTCATCGGTCAGCGTGGCGGCGCGACGCGCCCACATGAGTTCGTCGGCGTCCTTGACCTCGCGTAGCCCCTGCACCCACTGGTCGCAGAGGACGACGCGACCCTCGAACCGCTCCGAGACGAACACGAAGCGCGAGTGCGGCACGGACGACTCCATGCAGACCTCGGTAATGCCATCGGCCTTCAGGTCCTCGCACGCGTCAGTGAAGATCGACTCCCGCTGCAGGCGGACGTCCCAGAACGAGCCCGCGGCCGCGGTCTGGGCGGCCTCGATGTAGCGTGAATCGGTGTAGAAGCGCGCGAAGTCGGCGCCGATGACGGCGCAGGCCGCGATGCCGGGGTCGAAGACGCTCGTGAAGGCGGTCATGTAGCGCATGTTCGCGACGTCGGAGAGGATCGCCGCCTGCACCCCGTCACCGAGGAAGTGCTCTCGCAGCGCTTCGACGCGCGCCGCGCTCGTGATGCCGTACGCGTTGCGAAGCGTCACCTGCGTGCCTCCGCTGCCGCCACTGCGGCCTCGAGTCCCAACAGATACGAGTTCGTGCCGAAGCCCGTGATGGTTCCCAGGCACACCGGCGCGATGAGCGAGATGTGGCGGAACTCCTCCCGGGCGGCAACGTTGCTCAGATGCACCTCGACCACCGGGAGGCCGATCGCCGCGACCGCGTCGCGGAGCGCCACCGACGTGTGCGTGTAGCCGCCCGGGTTGAAGACGACCGCGTTGCAGTCCCCCATCGCCTCGTGCAGCCGGTCGATGAGCTCGCCCTCGACGTTGCTCTGGTAGAAGACGACCTCGGAATCGAGCTGCGCCGCGAGCGACGTGACCGCACGCTCCACGTCCGCGAGCGTCTCGGAGCCGTACACCGTCGGCTCGCGCTTCCCCAGAAGGTTCAGGTTGGGCCCACTGATCACGAGAACCTTCATCTAGCGCTCCCCTTCCCTCGCGCACCAGCGCGACAGCGCAGAAGCCAGCATATCCTCACTCACGGCCTGCACCGTCCACTCGCCCGGCCCGACCGACATCACGAATCGTACATCCCCGCCGCGCACCTTCTTGTCGGCGCGCATGGCGTCGAGCAGGTGGACCGGGTCGCACCCGTGGTCGCGGCGCAGCAACGCAAGCGAGTCGAGCAGCCGCTCCTGGCGATCCGCCCAGCTGCGCTGTGCGATGCCGAGGTCCGCGGCCAGGCGCGCTGCAAAACGCATCCCGTCCGCGACCGCGCGCCCGTGGCTGACCGTTCCATACCCGAGCACGCGCTCGATGGCGTGACCGAGCGTGTGGCCGTAGTTGAGCGACTCGCGCTGCCCCGACTCGCGCTCGTCCTCGCCCACGACGGCGCACTTGAGCCCGGCGGCCATGATGACCGCGGACTCCACCGCGGCAGACTCGCGGAGCAAGAGCGCACCTGCGTCGCGCTCGAGCGCGGCGAACGCGACCTCACCGGAGAGCACGGCGGACTTGGCGACCTCCGCCAGACCGCTCAGCCACTCGCCGTCGGGCAACGTCTCGAGCGTCGAGACGTCGGTGAGCACGAGAAGCGGCGGCCAGAAGGCGCCGGCGAGGTTCTTGCCGCGTGGCAGGTCGACGCCGGTCTTGCCGCCGATCGAGCTGTCCGCCTGCGCGAGCAGCGTGGTCGGCACCTGGACGACGGGGATGCCGCGCAGGTAGGTCGCGGCTGCGAATCCGGCAAGGTCGCCGACGACACCGCCGCCGAGCGCCACCACGAACGAGTCGCGCCCGAGGCCCGCCTCCGAGAACGCTTCGATGACCTGGCCGGCCTGCGCCCAGGACTTGCTCCCCTCGCCCGCGGGGATGACCACGGGGACGGGCTCGATGCCCGCGGCGCACAACGCCGCGGCGGCCTCATCGGCCCAGATGCCGTCAACGTTCGAGTCCGTGACGAGCGCGCATCTTCGCGCGGTCGTGAGCCCGACCACGTGCCCGCCAAGGTCCGCGACCACGCCACGGCCCACCAGCACGTCGTAGGAACCGTGCGAACACGGCACGGTCAGTCGCAGCGGCTCGCTCACGCCCGGCTCCTCACCCACGTCACGATGCGGTCCGCGATCTCCTGCGGCGTGCGGCCACTCGTGAGCACGCCGAAGTCGGCTTCGGCCTCGTACAGGCGCTCGCGCGAGTGCAGCAGGGACGCCGCGGCGTCGGCGCTCGTCCCGCGCAGCAGCGGACGTCCGGAGTGCTCGGAACCCACCCGGGCGAGTGCCTCTTCCGAGGAGACGATGAGGTAGATGACATCGCCGCACTCCCGCAGGAGCGCGCGGCTGCCCTCGTCAGTGACGACTCCCCCGCCGCAGGCCACGACGAGGCCCTCGCGCCCGCACAGGCGACGGAGCGCCTCACGCTCGCGGTCGCGGAAGCCGGTCTCGCCGAGGGTTGCGAAGAGCTCGTCGACCGTGCGGCCGGTCGACCCCTCGATCTCGGTGTCGAGGTCGCAGAAGGGACGGCCCAGGGCGTCGGCCACGAGCCGGCCGACCGTCGTCTTGCCAGCCCCCATGAATCCGATGAGCAGCAGCGGGCGCACGGGCGCGCTCACCACCCGATCCGCTCACGGTAGCGAGCGAGTGAGGCGGTGATGTCGTCGAGGCACGTGTCGCCGAACATGCGCGTGTAGGCGTCCGCAAGCACCATCGCGACCTCCGCCTCGGCCACAACGCCCGCAGCGGGCACCGCACAGGTGTCGCTGCGCTCGCGCGCGGCGTCGGCGACCTCGCCCGTGACCATGTCGACCGTCGCGAGCGGCTTCATCAGCGTGGGGATCGGCTTCATGGCGACACGCACGAGCAGCGTCTCGCCGTTCGTGAGGCCGCCCTCGAGCCCGCCGGCCCGGTTGGTGGCCCGACGCGGCGCCCCGCTTGCGCCGGGAACGATCGGGTCGTGCGCTTCCGAGCCGGGACGCGCGGCGAGCGCGAAGCCGTCGCCGAACTCGACGCCCTTGATCGCGGGGATCGACGCGAGCGCACCGGCAAGCCGTGCGTCGAGGCCGCTTCCGCGCTCCGCATACGAGCCAAGGCCCGGGACGAGCCCTGTCACGGCGACCGCCACGATCCCGCCGAGCGACTCGCCAGCAGTCCGGGCGGCATCGATGGCGGCGCGCATCTCGGCGGCGGCGTCAGCGTCGGGGCAGCGCACGTTGCTGGCCTCGACGGCGATGCGGTCCACGTCCGCTGGCGCGCACGGCCCGCACGCGGCGGACCCGATCCGCTCCACCCAGGAGAAGACCTCGACGCCGAGCGCGCGCAGGAGCGCCTTCGCGACGCCGCCCGCAGCCACGCGTGCGGCCGTCTCGCGAGCGCTCGCGCGCTCGAGGATGTCACGCGCGTCGGTCGAGCCGATGCGCTGACAGCCGGCGAGGTCGGCGTGACCGGGTCGCGGTGCGGTCACCTCGGCGCCAGCGCCGGAGGAGTCCGCCGCCGCACTCGCCATGACGTCGGTCCAGTTCTCCCAGTCGCGGTTCGCGACCGTGATGGCCACGGGGCTCCCGAGCGTGGCGCCGTGCCGCACGCCCGCGAGCAGCACGGCGCGGTCGGACTCGATGGCCATGCGCCCGCCACGGCCGTAGCCGCCCTGGCGCCGCGCGAGATCCGCGTCGATATCGGAGCCGTGCAGCGGCACGCCTGCCGGCACGCCACTCACGAGCGCCACGAGCGCCCGTCCATGTGATTCACCGGCGGTACGGTACTCCATCGTGCTTCCCTCCTCGCGACCCGAGCGTCGGCTCGCACTCCGCACTACTATGCCACCCCTGCAAGCGCGAAGGGCGGCCGTGTTGCTTCGGCCGCCCTCTCGCTCTTCGAGTCTCGCCGCTTCACTTCCGCGGCGTCTGGGTTCCTGCTACTTCGAGGTGCCCTGCCCGAGCGAGATGGTGATCGTCTCGTCGCCGTACAGGAACACCACGCTGCTGGTATGAATAGTGACGACCTGCCAGTCGCTCGTTCCGACCTGGTCGCCCTCGCCCACCGTGTACGTCTGGCCGCCGAGCTTGACCACGGCGACCTTCTCGCCGTTGGAGGTCGTGATGTCGACGAGGGTGAGCGCAGTCGAACTGGTGTCGGTCGACGAGGCAGGCTCTTCCACTTCGATCATGATCGGGCGAATGACCTTGAACGGGTTGCGCGGCGTGAAGATGTCCGCGTTCGTGACGTCCGGTATCGGCAGGATCGTACCGGTTGCGGTCGTACCCGTGCCACCAGCACTCGGGCCCGTCGGCGTGATCGTGGGGCTCGGAGCGACCGTCGCGCTCAGGAGCACGTAGGCGACGATACCGATGATCGCGGCGAGCACGACCAGACCAGCGGCGCCGATCAGGATGTTGCGACCCATGTTGCCGTTGGATCGCGGCGCGGGAGGCAACACCGACTGCGGCCCCGCAGGAGGCATCGGCGCGCTGCCGTTCATCATCGGATCATCGGACACGGATGCAGCCCTCCCGGGAGTCTCGTGGTGCTACTGGGCCGTGGACGTCGCGGCCGTGGACTGGATGACGCCATTGGTGCCCATGACGTACGCCTTGATCGTGAGCGAAACGGTGAGCGGGATATTCTCGCCGGCGCTTTCGGTGGTGTCGGTCGAAGCAGGGTTGATCGTCACGTTGGTGGTCCGAAGGACGCGCGTCGCACGATTCAGCCGCCGCATGTAGTCCAGAAGGTCATCCCACGTCGACTTGAGCTGCGTCGTCATCGAGATCTCGGTGTACTGGCCACCGGGCGTCGGCGTCGGCTGCGCCGGCGCAAAGCTGATCATGCTGACGCCCGCATCGTTGGCGAGGTCCTGCATCTCGATGATGAGTGAGGGCAGCTGCGGCGAGTCCGGCATCTCGGTGCCGATCTTGAGCATCTCTGCTTCGGTCGCGGCTGAGCGCGTCTTCGCGTCCTCCAGCTGCGCCAAGATGGCCTTGGCCTGGTCGACCTGGGCCTGCGCGGTCGCGCGCTGCTGCGAAAGCGAATCGAGCTGCGAGAACTGCGGCAGGATCGCGAAGACCACGGCGAGCGCTATCACCACAACGAACGCCAGCAGCGTGAGGATCAGCCTCTGGGTGGAAGTGAGCTTCATGAAGTCGTCCGCTTCCTCTCGGCCCTGCGCTAGTTGCCCGCGGCGGACGTTGCCGCTGCGGACGAGGACAACTTGGCGTTGACTGCCCAGGTGAGCATGCCAGCTTCGGTTTCTGTGTCGGCAGTCTTTGACATGTTCGTGAGCCACACGGAGTCGAGCTGCTCCATGTCGGCGAACCGGACGAGCATCTTGGCGATCGACTTGTAGCCCACATTCGGGGCGTCATCCGGGTCATCGAGGCCCTTGCCGGCCATCGTCACGATCGAGTCGCCGGAACCGGCGTTGTCGGAGCCGGTGAATGACGTGAGGTAGATGTCATTCGGTAGAACCAGGCCGAGCTCGTTGAGCAGGCGTGCCCAGTCGACGCGCCCCTGCGTGGCCGCAGCGACCGCCGCGCGGCGGACCTGCAGCTCGGCTTCCTTCTGCTGGAAGATCGAGAATCGCGACGTCTCGCTCTGCAGCTGAGCTGCCTGCGCCTGGATAGAGGCAACCTCGGCGGTGGAACTCATCACTTGGAGGAACATGATGCCCCAGAAGAGCACGAGGATGACGGTAACAGCTGCACCCGCAAGCCAGACCCATTTGAAGAGGGCCTCGTCCTTGCGCGCCTGAAGGATCTCCGGCGGGATGAGGTTGA
>Ga0079306_1000133_pt1 | contig 87651 bp, 77 predicted proteins | sample Methanotroph_Enr_FD_79181 | JGI IMG/M metagenome (GOLD analysis project Ga0079306, IMG submission 79181) | Enriched soil microbial communities from Old Woman Creek wetland in Ohio, USA - Methanotroph_Enrichment_5 | ecosystem: Environmental > Terrestrial > Soil > Wetlands | place: USA: Ohio... | reverse complement strand
GGCTTTCCGGTCCAGCCGCTCCACCCATCCCCTGCTAGGAAGGCGAGATGTAAACCTGCCGTTCACCTTCCGCGGCTGGCCCAAAAAGCCGGTCCGTGCGTCACCCCTCCACCACGGGTTGCATATCCACTTATGGTTGCTGGCGGAGACGTGTATGAACTCGCAACCTTGTGCGGAGGGGCGGCAAGGGTAGGGGTCCGGCGGGGCCTCCCGCAGGACGAGGCTTGCATAGCGCCGAGTCCGAGGGGGGAGGGGCGGGCACGGTGTGCCCGACCCCGTCCCCGACGGACCCCTACCCTTGCCGCCCCGACTGGGCATCTCGCGGTCTTTATCTTACGGGGCGCAGCCTATATAAGTGATAAAATATAGGGGTGAAAGTTTATTTTAAGACCGTGGGGTGCCGGGTGAACCAGGTGGAGACCGAGAGTCTCCGCGAGAAGTTCATCGCGCTGGGGCACACCGCGGCCGCCGAGCCGGAAGAGGCCGACCTCGTCGTGGTGAACACCTGTTCCGTCACCGAAAAGGCCGACCGCGACTGCGTCGCTTTCCTCCGCAGGACGGCCGCCGCCAACCCCAAGGCCGCTATCGCCGTGACAGGCTGCCTGGCCACTTTGGAGCCCGCAAAGATACTCGCCGCCGCGCCCGGCGCGACCCTTTTCACCAACAAAGAAAAAGAGAATATCCCGGCCCAGCTCTGCGGCGCCGCGGCGCCCGGGGATTTTTTCGCCGTCACAAAATTCCACGGCAAAGCGCGGGCGTTCGTGAAAGTGCAGGACGGCTGCAACCTGAAGTGCGCCTACTGCCTGGTGAACCTCGCCCGCAGCGAGCTCAGGTCCAAACCCCTCGAAGCCGCCGTGGCCGAAGTGAAAAAACTCATAGATTCGGGCTTCGCGGAAATAGTCCTCTGCGGCACCCGGCTCGGCATCTACGGCTGCAAAGAGACCGGCGCCAGCCTGGCCGGGCTGATGGCCCGCCTGTTCGCTCTCGACGGGAACTTCCGCCTCCGCTTTTCCTCGATAGAGTCGGAGGAGCTCACCCCGGAGCTTCTAAAGGTCCTGAAAGCCGCCGGCCCGAAATTCTGCGATTATTTCCACCTCCCGCTGCAGGCCGGCGCGGACCCCGTCCTGAAAGCCATGGGCCGGCTTTACGATACCGCGCGGTATAAAGCCAAAGTCGAAGAGCTCCGCTCCATTTTCCCCGGCGTGGGGATCTACGCCGACATCATAGCCGGCTACCCGACGGAAACGGAAGAGGACTTCTCCGCCGCAGTGGACTTCGTGCGCGGCTGCGCCCTTTCCGGCCTGCACGTTTTCAGCTTCTCCGGCAGGCCGGGGACGAAAGCCGCCGCGCTGAAAGCCCTGCCTCAAAAGACCGTGGCCGCCCGCTCGGCCGCCCTGCGTGCCCTCGACGGAGAACTGCGCGCCGCCTGCGCCGCCTCCATGCTGGGCAAAGAGACGACCGTTCTCACGCTTAAGAACAAAGAAGGCCGCTCCCTGGCCCTGGCCTCTAATTTCGTGAACGTGGAGTTCTCCGGGCCGCAGAAGCCCGGCGAACTGCTGCGCTGCCGCGTCACGGCCGCGCGCTCCGGCGCCTGCCTGGCGGAGGCCCTGTGAAACCCTGTCCCTCCTGCGGCTACGGCAACCCCGACTCCGGCGTCAGATGCGGCATCTGCGCGAAGGACATAACCGATGTCCGCATCAAGGCCGAGCCCGTCCCGGAAAAAGACCCGGCCCGCCCGGGCCTGATGCTGCTCACCGGCCTCCTCCTGCTGGCCTGCGGCGCGCTGTTCTTCTTCATGCAGAATCCGCCCTGGAGAAAGGAGGCGCCCGTGGAAAGCGGGGAGAACGCCGTTACCGACGAAAACTCTTTCGACTACGGCGGAGTGCTCTATTCCCTCGGGAAAATGGAAAAGCTGCGCTTCCTGCCGGAGGCCGACAAGCGGCTCGTGCCGCCGCTGCTTTCAAGCCCCGACGACAGGGTGGCTCACGCCGCCGCGAAAACGATAGGGGCCTGGGCGCGTTCGGAAAAAGACCCGGCGCTGGGCCGGTTCTGGTTCCAGACGCTTCTTGACGCTTCCTCTTCGGCGCGCCCCGCCGCCCGCAAGCAGGCCGCGCTGGAGGCGGGAATGGTCATAGCCCTGGGCTTCCCTTTTTCCGACTACCTCGAGCCTGTCCGGAAGGCGGCGGCCGGGCTGGTGGGGGAGAAAGACCCGGGCCTTAAAGCGGCAGGTTTCTTCCTCTCCTCCATGGCGGGCCTGGAAGATTTTTCCGGGCAGATGCTGGAAACTCTCAAGTACGACCCTTCCTCCAGCGCCAAACTGTACGCGGCCTGCGCTCTTTCTCGCCTGGGCCGGAGCGAAGGCTACGATCATCTTTCCCGGGCCGCCTCGGGAGGGGATCCCGCGAACAGGGTCGAGGCGCTCTCCTGCCTGTCTTATTCGGCTTCCCCGGATGCCGGACCCCTGCTTCTTTCCGTGTCGAAGGACGGATTTGACGCGGCCGCGGCTGAAGCCGCAAAAAGAGGCCTGATATTGCGCAAACAACTTGCTATAATTAAAAAGTAACGCGCGTATATACTTATATAGGCATGGGGGCGGTTCATATGGACGACAGATACGACAAGAAAAAAGAGTCTATAGACGATATCCTTTCAGACCTTAACGGGCTGCTGAATAAGATGCCCTCCATCCTCGACGGCATAAAGATGCCTGAAATGCAGCCGGCGGAATACAAGCCCGCCTCCGAATCCCAGGCGCCTAAGCCCGCCCCCGCGGAGAATATTCCCGCCGTGCCCGCGGACGCCGATAAGACGACAGTCCTCCAGCCTTTCGCCGGCCTTCCCGAGGGTTCCCAGGTCCCCGCCGAACTTCCCGCCGCGCCAGCTCCCCAGGAGCCGGCCCCCGCTCCCGCCGCCCATGAAGACGCCGATAAGACGATGGTGCTCGAGCCTTTCGCCAGCCTTTCCGAAGGTTCGCAGGCCCCGGCGGAAATTCCCGTTCCCCGGGAGGGGGAGGAAAAACCCGCGGCTTTAGAGTCTTTTTCCGGCCAGCAGGGCTGGAGCGAAGCTGCTCAGCCCGGTGACCAGGCCGCCGGGGAGAAGCGCGCGGCCGCTTCGGAGCAGGAGAAACTGGTCCCGCAGAGCCTGGGAGATTTTATGTTCGGGGAAGAGGCGCAGCAGGAGGCCCGGCAGGCACAGCAGGAAGCCACGCCGGAGCCCGAGCCCGCAACGCTTTCCGGAGCCCCGCTCGAGCCGCCCGCGGAGGAACAGTTCCCGGCGGAAGAGGCCGGCCCGGCGCTTTCAATTCCCGAAGTCACCCCGCCCGCGGAGCCGCAGGCCGCGCAGGAAATTTCTCCGGCCGCCGCTACCGAAGCCCCGCTTGCGGGAGCCTCGGAGCCCGCTCCCGGCCTGATGACCTTCGCGGAAACCGCTGACTCGTCCGATGACGGTGAAGCCTCGTCCATAAAGACGGCGCCCGGCCTGGAGTTCGGTAATACCGGCGATCTCGGCATACCGGATATCGACGCTCTTATGCAGATGTCGGGCGACGAGAAGCCCGCGGAGGAACAGCCTGTCCAGCCCCTGCCCGAGGCGGGGCTGATCCCGGAAGCCGTTCAAGCTCCGGAGAACGAGAAAGGCGGCAGGGAACTTCCGGACCTGGCAGGCGGTTTCCCGGAAGAAGTTAACGAGGTCCCGGCGCAGGCTGAGGGCGAACCGCAGAGCCCGGCGGCGCTGCCTGAAGAGGGGAATATTATGGAAGCCGATAAACCCAAAGAAGAAACGACGGAAAACCCGCAGCCCGAAGCTGTCCCGGCCGCCATGGAGCCCGGCGCGTTCATAATTGAGCCCGAGGCAAAACCGGAAACTTCTTTCGACGCTTTTACCATCGAGCCTTCGTCCCCCGAGCCGGAGCCCGCGCAGGAAGCCGCGGTCTCGCCGGAGCCCGCGCAGGAAGCCGCGGTCTCGCCCGAGCCCGCGCCGGAGACGCAGCCCCTTCCGGCCGCGGAGGAAACTTTGAACCTCGAGCCCGCCCCCGTCCCGGCCCCCGAACCCGGGCCCGCCGAGGAAGATATTCAGTTCGGAGCCTTCACCCTGCCCGAGCCCGAGGTTAAACCGTCCGCCGAACCCGCGGCCGAACCCGCGCTGGAAGTGGTGCAGCCCATGCAGTTCGGGTCCGGCGCCCCCGAACCGGCCGCCGGCGGCATAGAGCTGTCCCCGGGCATAGAACTCGGCGGCGGCCCCTCGCTGACCGTAGGCTCCGACGCTACGATCCCGGGCGGTTTCGGGTTCGCTCCCGCCACACCGTCGGGCGACGAGACGCTGGTGGTCCCTCCGTCCTCCGGCGACGAAGAGAAGACCGTTATTTTCCAGGCCAACCCTGCGGCGACCTCAAGGGCCCAGGCGGGCGACCTCGCCTCGCTGTCCGTAAAAACGGTGCCGGAGGGCATACCCGCCGAGCGCGTCCGCACGCTGGCCTTCCTCTACTCTCCCGGCGACGAGACCCTCTGCGCCACCGTCCTGGCCGAACTGGACGCCATCTGCCTCAAGTCGGCCACAAAGCCGATGTTCATAAAGCGCGCCTATGTTAAAGAGTGCGATATCGACGCGAACCCCAACGTCGTCCACCAATCCGTAGCCGACGCGGGCGCGGCCGGGCTGGTCTGCGTAGGGGCGGTCCCGCAGGAAAAGATCTACGAGATCGAGAACGCGTTCGCCTCTTCGGGCGGATTCTTCCGGTACTATGACCCGTCCGCCTTCACTCATTCGTCGGCGCTCGACCTTGTCGCGGACCTGATAGTCCGCTAGTTAACTACAACTATGCTTAAAAAGTGGGACGTCGCTCCGGCGCCTAACGAGAAAAATCCCGGCCGCCACAAGCTCCTGATAAAGGGAGAGATGAAGGACATCTTCCTGATCGTCAAGAAGCTGGGGAGCCTCTGTTCCCGCCCTGAAAAAACTTCCGGCGAGTTCGATTTCATCATCTACATCTCCAAGATGGAAATGGAGACGATGAAGAAACTGAAGGCCATCACTTCTGAGCTCGGCGCCCAGGCTCAGGCCCCGGCCCCGGCCGTGGATGACGTTTTTGGCGAAGAACCCGCCCCGTTCGATTCCCCCAAGCCTAAACTTAAGACGGGGCCTGTCCCCGCGCCTGAGCCCGCGCCCCAACCCGCGCCCAAGCCCGCGCCCAAGCCCGCGGAGCAGCCCAGGCCCGTGGAGCAGCCTAAGCCCGCGCCCAGGCCCGTGGAGCAGCCCAAGCCGGAGCCCCAGCCCGCGCCTAAACCCGTGGAACAGCCCCGGCCCGCTCCCGTTCCTCAGCCCGCTGTCCAGGCTCAGCCCCCGGCAGATTCGCCCAGCGCTACCAGGCCCAGGGGGAATTTCGTCCCCTCTGCAGCCGCCCGCAAAAAGGACGAAGATACGGCCGCGGCGGCGGCGCCCGCGCCCGTCCCCGTCCCGGTCCCGGCGGCGGCCGCTCCCTCCATCTCCTCCAGGATAAAGACGCGCTGGTCCATGGAACTGCCGCTTATCCCGACTTACAGTTTCCAGACGCTGGTGGCCGGCTCGCATAACCGCTTCGCGCACGCGGCCGCCATGGCCGTGGTGGAAAACCCCGGCGTCATCTACAACCCGCTGCTGGTTTTCGGCGTGCCGGGCACGGGAAAAACCCATTTCGTGAACTCCATCTCGTACGGGCTTTCCGCCTCCATCGGGCAGAGCAACATCTTCGTGACCGACGGCATAAAATTATCGAAAGGAGTGGAGCTCGCCATAAAGGAGGGGGGGATCGCCCGCCTGGAGGAGCTCTTCGCCAAGGTGAAGGTCCTGATAATCGACGACGTCCACCTGCTGATGGTTTCGGAGGCCAATAAGAAATATATTTCGAAGTGGCTCAACGATTTCGTGACGCAGAACAAGCAGATAGTGGTCACTTCGGTTTTTCCTCCCAAGTCCCTGGCGGGACTGGAGGACGCCGTCGGCTTCCAGTTCACGCAGGGCTGGATGGTCGACCTTAAAATGCCGCAGGCCCAGGCGTATAAAGCCATCCTGAACCAGCTGCTGCAGGGGCTCGAGATCAAGCTGTCCGACGCCGAGTCCGACTCCATCTTCGTGAGCACCCTGATGCCGTTCAGCGAAGTGCGCAAGACCCTTGAGAACATGAAGAAGCTTGAGAAATTCGTGACCAGCGCCATGAACAGCGTAACTCACGCCGAGCTGCTGGACATGGTCCTGGGCTTCGGGGAAACCCCGGTGCCGGGTGAAATAACCGAAGAGGATACCCACCACGTCTCGGTCTGGCAGCCCTCGCTTAACGACGCCGCCTGGTCCAAGTGGGGCATCTTCCATCCCAAAGGCATGCGCCGGGAGGCGGACTTCGCGCTGTTCAAACTGCATGAAAGGGCCAAAGAACTGAACCTTAACCCGGATTGGAGCCAGATCTTCATAGAGGAATATAATCCCGACGAACTTTACGGCATCCCCTTCAAGATAGGAAATTACGCCAGCGAGCGCAACGTGAACGGCGCCATCGTGCTGGGGCCGCAGCCCACCTCCGCTCTCGGTGCGCAGGAGGCGGAATTCCGCCACATCACTTTCAAGATCCTGGACAGCTTCCTCGTGAAAAGCTCGTGGCTGCCCAGCGCGAAACTGAAATCCAAGGCGGCTTACGCAAAAATTCTAATGGACCTGGTCTAACGCATGATTGGAGAACTTATCGGAGCCGGAGCGCTGGGCGCCGCGGGCGCTTTCGGGGCCTACTGGTACCTGAAATTCCGCGACGTGCTCCCGATGGAAAGCTCCCTGCTTTCCTCTCAGAAAGCCCTGGCGGACTTCACCGTCTTCGCCAGGGAGACCATGGAGCGGGCATTCGCCCCCGAGCAGCCCGAGCACTACGGCGACATCACCAGCTACTACCTGATGAAGCTGCACAAGGCTTTCCCCGACAGCTCCATCCTGCTTTTCGAGAAGGGGCCCGGCCAGTGGCGCCTGGTCAATTACCTTAAATATTTCAAGGCCGAGCCGAAGCTCCTGACCTCCTATAAGTGGAGCGCCTTCGACCGCAGCTCCGCCGAGGGGGAGATGCTGCGCTTCGACGACGTGCGGGCCGGCGACTACCAGGGCGTGGAGGAGTTGTTCTCCGTTTTCGGCATAAAGTCCGCGCTGATGTGCACTTTCAGGCCCGCGGCTTCCGCCCCGGAGCGGCTCGTGCTCTTCGGCGCCGCGGACCAGTCCTTCTTCGACGCCGCCCAGCCCTACCTGCGCTTCGTGGCCTCCCAGCTTTCCTCCATCTCCAAGGTTTCGGACAAGGTCTTCTCCCTTAAAAAAGAAGCCGACCAGCTGAAGAACGAAGTCAACGCCGTGGTGAAGGAGCTGGACGTGGCCGGCTCGCGCCTGATCCAGCGCGCCCGCGAGCGCAAGGCCCTTTACGAGGTGGTCACCAAGGTGACCGGCCCCGGCGGGGATTCCCAGAACGGCGCCGCGGCCATTCTCAATATCGTGGCCAAGATGGTGGAAGCCGACGTGGTGGCCTGCCTGCTCTTCGACGAGACGAAAGGCGAGCTGGTGGTCAGCCCCGGTTCCTTCGGCATTACGGACGCCGACCGCATGCTTTACAGCATCCCGGTCAACAACCAGTCCTCGTCCTCGGTCCGCACCTTCCTTACCCGCAAGCCGTTCATCAGCGCGGACGCCCAGAGCGACCCCGAAGTCCTTACCCGCTACGCCAAGCTCTGGGACATCCATTCCCTGATGATCGTCCCCATTTCCCTGCACGACCGCATCATCGGCGTGATGCGGGTGGGCAGCCGCCGCACGGATTTCTTCACCCCCGACCAGCTGGAATTCCTCACCATCATCGCCGACGAGCTCGCGATCATCATCGAGATGGTGACCCTTTACGAGAACCTTTCCAAGACCGCCGACGAGCTGGCCCAGCTCAACAAGATGAAGGACGAGTTCCTGGCCACCGTCAGCCACGAACTTAAGACGCCGCTGACCACTATAAAAGGTTTCGTCTCGGTGATCCTGAGCGGCGAGGTGGGGCCGCTGAACGAGCAGCAGATAAATTTCCTCACGGTCACCGACCAGTCGGTGAACCGCCTGACGCACCTCATCTCCGACCTGCTCGACCTGTCGCGGCTCAACGGCAAGGTCGAGATGGAGTTCCAGAAGATAGACCTCACCGAACTGGTGCGCAGCTCCGTTTCCACCATGCTGCTCAAGGCCAAGGAAAAGAACGTGTCCATCACCAATGAGACTTCCAAAAGCCTTCCGCCCGTGCAGGCGGATACCAGGTGGATAACCCAGGTGGTGGACAACCTGCTTATCAACGCTATTAAGTACGCCGGCCCAGGCGCCCACGTGAAAGTCACGGGCAGCGACAAGGGCGAGGCGGTGGTTATCTGCGTCGAGGACAACGGTCCCGGCATACCCGTGGAAGAGCACAAGCAGGTCTTCGAAAAGTTCTACCGCGGCAAGGCCAGCGCCAAGCAGGTGCCCGGCACCGGCCTCGGCCTCGCCATTTCCAAGTCCGTGATAGAAAAACACGGCGGCAAGATCTGGCTGGAGTCCAAGCCGGGGAAAGGCTCGAAGTTCTGTTTCGCCCTGCCGGTGGCGAAAACGACGGCGGTTTAAGGGAGTTTTACGATGACGATATCCTCCAAAACAATATTGCCGGTCCTGCTGCTGGCGGCGGCCGCCTGCGCCCATGCCCCCGCGCCCGGCTCTTTCAAGGCCGCGCCGGAACCGCTGATAGCTGAGGGTTCCGCCCCCTTCGACGAACGCAGCCCCGGCACTTCCCGCGACCGGGCTTTGCTGGAAGCCGAGAAGAGCGCGGTGCGCCGCGCCGCCGAACTTTTCATGGACGAGACCGCCAGGGGCGAGAATTACTCCCTGCTCGAGACCGGCCTCCTTAAAACCCCCCAGCTTTACACGGCCAAGCGCAAGATACTTTCCGAGGGCCAGGACGGGGGCTCGTACCGGGTACAGGCGAAGGTCTGGGTCTACCACGACAAGATAGCCTCCGCCCTGCGCGGGCTGAACCTGACCGGGGCCGACTCCGCGGGGACCGTCGCCGCTTTCGTGCAGACCGGCACTACGGACAAGGCTTTTGGCGCGGCCTTCAAGGAGACCTTCTCCAGGCGGACCGCCATAACCATTAAAGACTTCCCGTTCGCCTCCGACGAGACCCTGCTCTCCGGGCCGTCGCCGCGCCTGCTGGAGGCGGCCGCTTCTTCCGGCGCGGACCTGCTTTTTTCCGCTTCGGCCTCGGCGTCCTCTTCGGGCGCCGGGCTTAATACCGGCTTCTACCCCTCGCGCGCCGAGGCTTCGCTGAAAGTTTACGAGGTTAAGACCGGGCAGGAGCTGCTTTCTCTTTCCAGCCAGGCTAACGCCATAGACTCCTCCGCCGCGGCTTCTTTCTCCAAGGCGCTGGCCTCGGCCGGGGAACTGCTGGCGCAGTCGGCCATCGGCAAGGCCGACCGGCTGGCGAAGCAGGACAGCCCGATAAGGGTTAAGGTCACCGGCCTGGACGGCCTCGAGGTCCTCGAGAAACTTAAGGCGCAGCTCCTGAAGGTGGACCTGAAGAGCCTGCGCTTGGAGAGTTATTCTGACGGCGCGGCGGTATTTTATACGGTCCCGCGCCGCACCGACCCCCAGGAATTCGTCAGCGCGATACTGCGCGGCGACACCCTGGGCCTGGAGCTGGAAGGGGTGGGGGCGCAGGAAGTCTCCTTCTCCCTGCCCAAGTAGCCGATGCGCCCCGCGGCCTGCGCTCTCCTGCTGGCGGCCGCCTGCGGCTGCGCCGGCGGCGCGGCCAACATCGTTTCACCGTCGCTGCGCGCGGTGGCGGACCCCCGGGTGGCGGTGCTGCCGTTCGACAACCAGAGCACGGACGTAAGCGCGGCGGAGATAATGCGCGGGCTCGCCGCTGAAGGGTTTGAAAAGAGGGGGTATCCTTATCTGCCGCTCTCCGAAGTTGACGGGAAACTGGCTATCCTCGGGGTATCGGAGGGGGGGCAGCTGCCCGGCCTCAAGCCCGCGGATATAGGCAGGACGCTGGGTGCGGACCTGCTGTGTTACGGGGACGTGGAAGATTTTACTTTTCAGAATCTGGGTTTCGTGGTGCGCAAATCGGTGAAACTGAACGTAAAGATAGTTTCCGCTTCCACCGGGGAAACGCTTTACGAGGGTTCGGGGAGCGGCAGGGATATCAAGGTGTTCTTCAACAGGGATCAGGCCAAGGCGGCCTTCGTGGAGCAGCTGGCGGTGAAGCTGCTGCAGAACATCCTGAACACCCCGCTCAAGCGGGAGGCGGAAACGGCGGCCTGGAAGGCGCTGGACAGCCTTCCGAGAAGATGATAACGTAAGAACAGTCAAGACCAAGTACCAAATGTCGGGAGGACAAATCATGAAATACAATAAATTTATCATCGCGGCGGCGGCGGCCCTGTTCGCGGCGGGCTGTGCGCCGTCCAAGTCCGTAAAGACGCAGCAGGCGCTGAGCGCCAATGAGACGGAAAAAATCTTTTCGCAATATACCGGGCCCAAGCGCCGCATCGGCGTGGTGGAGTTCGAGAATAAGTCGGCTTACGGCCAGGGCCGCCTCGGCGCCGCCGCCTCCGACATACTGGTGACCGAACTGGTGAAGTCGGGTAAATTCATCGTGGTGGAAAGGGACCGGCTCAACAAGGTGATGGAAGAGCAGAAATTCCAGGCCCAGGGCATGACCGACCCGATGACCGTGGCTAAAATAGGCCAGGTAATGGGGCTGGAGGCCATAGTCGTCGGCTCTGTTTCCCAGTTCGGCGTCAAGAAAGAGGGCTCCGACTATCTGCTGACGCAGTCCAAGCGCCAGGTGGCCGACGTTACCGTTGACATCCGGCTGATAGACGTGCAGAGCGGCCAGGTGATACTGGCCGACTCGGGCAAGGGCGAGGCCAAATCCACCAAAGCTTCTTTCCTCGGCATGGGCACCAAGGGCGGCTACGACGAAACTCTCGAGGGCGAAGCGCTGCGCGCGGCCCTGGTGCAGTTCGTCGCGAATATCGCGAGCCAGCTTAATAAAAAACCCTGGACGTGCATGATCGCCGCCGTAACCCCGCAGCAGGTTTACCTCAACGCGGGGCCCGATTCCGGAGTTAAAGAAGGCATGGAACTGGACTGTTTCCGGCAGGGCGCCGAGATCCGGGACCCGCGCTCCAACCTGGTCATAGGCCACGTCGAAGACCATCTCGGCCGGGCCATGGTAACCGGGCCCTGCGGCGATTCCGGGGACTGCGCCACGGCGAAGTTCACGACAGGCACCGGGTCCTCGGCCAAGGTCGGGGACATCTGCAGGCTGGCGAAGTAGCTCCGCCCCGGCGGCGGTTTTATTTATGTTATCCAAGCTGAGCACATTGTGCCTTAAAGGCATAGACGGGAGGGAGGTCAGCGCCGAGGTTTATATCGCCTCGGGACTGCCCGCTTATTCCGTGGTGGGCCTGCCCGACGCGGCCGTGAAAGAGGCCAAGGACCGCGTAGTGGCCGCCGTGCGCAATTCCGGCTTCGACTTCCCTTCGAAACGCATTACGGTGAACCTCGCCCCGGCCGAGATCAGAAAGGCCGGGACCCATTTCGACCTGCCCATAGCCCTGGGCGTGATAGCCGCTTCGGGGCGGCTCGGCAAAAAACCTCCCGCCCGCTTCGGCGACACCTTCTTTATCGGCGAGCTGGCGCTGGACGGTTCCCTGCGGCCCGTGGCCGGCGTTCTGGCGATGCTGCTGGCTCTCAAGGGCCGCGGCAAAACGGTGGTCGTGCCCGCCGGCAATTCCGCCGAGGCCGCTATCTCCGGCGTGAACTGCCTGTCGGCCTCCAGCCTTAAAGAGGTGGCGGCCTGGCTTGGCGGTCAAACCGAGCTCCCGGCCTGCTCCGCCCCTGAGACGCCCCCGGCGGTCTCCGTAAGCGGCAATGATTTTTCCGACGTGAAAGGCCAGCCCTTCGCCAAGCGCGCTCTTGAAATAGCCGCGGCCGGCTTCCACAACGCGATACTTGTGGGGCCGCCCGGCTCGGGCAAGAGCATGCTGGCCCGGCGTTTCGGCGCCCTGCTGCCCCCGATGACCTTCGACGAGTCGCTCGAGACCACCAAGCTTTACTCCGTAAGCGGCCTGGGCTCCTCGGGCCGCCTTGTCAGCGAGCGCCCTTTCAGGGAGCCGCACCATACCATCTCCGATGCCGCGCTTATAGGCGGCGGCTCCAGTCCCAGGCCCGGCGAAGTCTCGCTCGCGCACAACGGCGTGCTTTTCCTGGACGAGTTCCCTGAATTTTCCCGGCCTGCCATAGAGGCCCTGCGCGAGCCGCTCGAGGCCTGGAAGGTGACCGTCTCGCGCGTTAAGGAAAGCGTGGCCTACCCGGCCCGTTTCCTGATGGTGGCGGCCATGAATCCCTGCCCTTGCGGCTACCTCGGCCACCCCACGCGCGAGTGCGCCTGCACCCCGCTGCAGGTCCACAAGTACCGCGCCAAGATCTCCGGCCCTATCCTCGACCGCATAGACCTGCAGGTGCAGCTCTCCGCCGTCAAATACGCGGACTGGGAGGCTCTCCCCAGGGGCGAATCTTCGGCCGCGATCGCCGGGCGCGTGCTGAAGGCGATAGAGATACAGCGCGGGCGCTTTAAAGGCGGGTCAAAAGCGAACGCCTTCATGACCGGCGCCGAGCTGCGCAGGCATTGCGCCCTGCCGGCCGGGGCCTCGGCCGTGCTTGAAACGGCGATGAACAAGCTGGGATTTTCGGCGCGGTCGCTGGACAAGATCCTCAAGATCTCCCGCACCATCGCCGACCTGGAAGGCGCGCCCGGGATCAAACGGGAGCACATTATCGAAGCGGTGCAGTACCGGATGCTGGATAAGGCCGCCGCGCTGGCGGCCGGATTTTAAACGCTTAACTGGAGGCAGGAATGAGAACCATAGCTTTAACGATATTGGCTTGCGCCATCCCGGCGGGACTTTGGGCGCAGCCGTCTCCACAGCTGTACATGCCGGAGGGAAAAGCGAAGCCGGCGGAGAATAAAGCGAAGCCGTCGGAGAATAAAGCGAAGCCGTCGGAGAATAAGCCGATCCCGGTCGAAGAATCCTCCCGGATCTTGTCCAGAGAGCTTGTGGATTCGGCCGAGATCTCTCCCGAGGCGATAACGGCCGGAGGCTTCGTGGTGGGCGTGAAGTACACGGTTAACAGCGGTGATACTCTCTGGGACCTCGCCGGCAAATATTATAAGAACCCTTACCTCTGGGGGAAGATCTATAACGCTAATATCATGACGGTGGCGAATCCCGACCGCATCTATCCCCAGGACGAACTCATTATTCCCGACCTGAACGAGGTCGTGATGCCGTACCGCAGGGCCGAGGTCCGGGAAAGCGGCGCCGCCGGAGAAGCGGCGGCGGCAGAGCGCCCTTCGGCCGTGCCGGCTGTCGTGAGCGGCAAGAAAGCCATTATTAAAGCCGCGGAGCCAAAACCCGGCGAGCTGCTGCGGGATTTCGACAGGGACTTCATGTCGGGAGAGATGCCCGAGCACCAGCGGGAATGGTCCGAAGGGCTGAAGATCGTCCCCGACAACTGGAGCGACGACGGCGAAATAACGGCCAAGCTGAGCGACGACCAGGACACGATGGAGGACAGCTTCTCTCTCGTCGGAGAAACGGTCCAGATCTCCATGCGCGGCCACGACATGGTCGCCCCTGGAGACTACCTGGCGATCTACCTGAAAGGCGCGGAGGCCTACGATAAGTACGGCAACAGGCTGGGGCGCGAACTGCAGCCCGCGGGCCTGGCCGAAGTCGTCACCGTCTACGGCTCCACCGTGAAAGCGGTCGTGATCGACGCCACCACGGCCATCGAGAAAGGCTATGTAGTTAAGAAGAAATAATAGCGGCTGCGGATTCCTTTGGCGGGGGGGGGGGGACATGGGGGCTAAAACCGAAACTGAAAAGTTGGCGCGGGTGCGGCTTAACTTTTTCGCCTGCCTCAAGAGCGACTGGCTGCTGCGCCTGATGGACCTGTACGGCGGGGCGGCGGAACTTTTAAAGCGGCCGCCCCCCGAGATCGCCGCTGAGGGCGGCGTGATGCTGGAAACGGCGGAGAGACTGGCCGCGCAGACCAGCGACGCCGACCCGGAAAAAGAACTTCGCGCGGCTGAAAAAGCCGGCGTATCGGTCCTCACCGTCCTGGACGAGGACTATCCTGAACTTCTTAAAAAGATCTACGACCCTCCGCTGGTTCTTTACGTGCGCGGGGAACTGAAGCCTGCCGCCGCCGCGGCCATCGTCGGCACGCGCAAAGCGACGCCCTACGGGCTGCGCACGGCCGCGCGCCTGGCGGGGGAGCTGGCGGCTTCCGGGGTTGCGGTGGCGAGCGGGCTGGCCCGCGGCATCGACACGGCCGCGCACCGGGCCGCCGTGGAGGCCGGCGGGGTGACCTGGGCTGCGCTCGGCTCCGGGCTTAACGAGATCTACCCGGACGAAAATAAAAAACTGGCGGCGAAGATAGTGGAGAAAGGCGGGGCCCTGATCTCGGAGTTCCCGATGGATAAACAGCCGATGCCCGCCAATTTTCCCAGGCGCAACCGGATAATTTCCGGGCTTTCCCTGGCGACCGTGGTGGTCGAGGGGGGCTTCCAGTCCGGGGCGCTGATCACGGCCCGCTTCGCGCTCGACCAGGGGCGGGAGGTCCTGGCGGTGCCGGGGCCGGTGGATGCGCCCATGAGCGCGGGGCCGAACTTTTTTATAAAGAACGGGGCTTACCTGGCCGAGAACGCCGCGGACATTATCGCCTGTTTCCCTCCTGAGTACCTGTTCGGGCTTAAGCCTTTCGGGGCGGAAGCGGTTAAGGGGCCTTCGGACGCGGTGCTGGGGGCGCTTTCTCCGGACGCGCTGGAGGCTTACAGGGTTATCGCGGCGGAGGAGGGGGGGCTTAACGCCGACGAGCTTACGGCGAAACTGGCCTGGCAGGTGCAGCGGGCGGCCGCGGCCTTGTTCGAGCTTGAGACCACTTCCCTGCTGGCCTCGCGCGGCGGGCGCTACTGCCGCTCGGTCTGACTATTGAGTTCGGGGTCCTGCCGCCCGAACCGGCTTCCCGGTCCAGCCGCTCCACCCATCCCCTGCTAGGAAGGCGAGATGTAAACCTGCCGTTCACCTTCCGCGGCTGGCCCGAAAAGCCGGTCCGTGCGTCACCCCTCCATCATCTTCGCGGCGCCTCTAAGGCCTAAAATCCGCCCGGACTTTTGCCTTATAAGGATAAAATATAATATTATAGATATCTATTATGGCTAAAAAACCTACGAAAGCTGTTGCCGCAGAAACTCCCAAAGCCGCCGCCGAAGAAGCTCCCAAGGCCGCGCCTGAGAAAAAAGCCAAGGCCCCGAGGGCCGGCACGAAGCATCTTGTGATCGTCGAGTCTCCTACCAAGGAGAAGACGATAAGCCGCTTCCTCGATTCCGATTTCGTGGTGCGCAGTTCTTTCGGGCATGTGCGCGACCTGCCGAAGGACGAGCTCGGCGTGGACGTGAAGGACAAGTTCACGGCGAAGTACGTGCTGGTGGAGCGCGCCAAGAAGATCATCGCCGAACTGAACTCCATCGCCAAGAACGTGGACGTGGTCTACCTGGCCACCGACCCTGACCGCGAAGGAGAGGCCATCAGCTGGCACCTGCGCGAAGTGATCAAGACCGACGCGCCGTTCAAGCGCATCAGCTTCCACGAGATCACCAAGACCGCCATCGAGGAATCCCTGAAGAGCCCGCGGGACCTGGACATGGCGCTGGTGAACGCGCAGCAGTCCCGCCGCATCATCGACCGCATAGTGGGCTACAAACTTTCGCCGCTCCTGTGGAGCAAGATAAAGAGCGGCCTGTCCGCCGGGCGCGTGCAGTCCGTCACCGTGCGCCTGATCGCGGAGCGCGCCAAGGAAATAGCGGCGTTCAAGGAAGAGGATTATTACACCCTCAATACCCGGCTGGCCAAGGCCCCGTCCGAGGCCGACAAGAGCGTCTATAAGGATTTCGATTCCAAGCTGGTGCGCTGGGAAGGCGCCACGGTGGAGCAGACCGTGCTGCTGAAGCTTTTCGCCGAGGACTACCGCTACAAGACCTCGGTCTTCAAGAAGATCGAAGATACCGTGGAGGCCGGCACCTACCTGCGCGGCACCACGCTGAAGGTTTCCAAGGTGGACGCCAAGGCGGTGCGGCAGAAGCCGAAGCCGCCCTTCATCACCAGCACGCTGCAGCAGGACGCCTACAACAAGCTGGGCTTCTCGTCGGACCGCACCATGAAGGTGGCGCAGAGCCTGTACGAAGGCGTGGAGCTGGACGGCGAGCGCTCGGGTCTTATCACCTACATGCGTACGGACTCCTTCAACGTCTCGGTGGAAATGCAGAAAGACGCCGCCAAGTTCATAACCGAGATCTACGGCAAGGATTTCTGTCCCGCCAAGCCGCCCACCTACCTGAAGAAGGTAAAGGGCGCGCAGGAAGCGCACGAGGCTATCCACCCCACTTCCGCCTATAAGCGCCCCGAGGAAATGGGCAAGTTCCTGAACCCGGACCAGGCGAAGCTTTACGACCTCATCTGGCGCCGCTTCATGGCCAGCCAGATGGAAGAGGCCGTCTTCGACTCGCTCTCCGTGGAATTCTCCGACGAGAAAGGCCGCGCCGTGCTGCGCACCAGCGGCCGCACGGTGAAGTTCGAAGGCTACCTGAAGATCTATATGGAGGAGAAGGAGGAGGAAGTGGCCGGCGAGGACGAGGAAGGCTCGGCCGCCCTGCCCCCGCTCAAAGAGGGCGACGTAGTGATCCTCAAGGACATCTCCACCGTCCCGCACAAGACCAGCCCCCCGCCGAACTACAACGAAGCCAGCATCATCAAGACGCTGGAGAAGCACGGCATCGGCCGCCCTTCCACCTACGCCGTCATCATCAAGAACGTCGTGGACCGCGGCTACATCAACCGCGAGAAGGACCGCAAGCTCCTGATCACGGAGCTGGGCGCGCTGGTGACGGAGAAGCTCAAGGATTTCTTCAAGGAGATCATGGAGATCTCCTACACGGCTTCCATCGAGGACAAGCTGGACGACATAGCCGACGGCAACATGGACTGGGTGAAGTTCATGGGCGATTTCTACACCCCGTTCGCGGCGGACCTGGCGACGGCGGAAAAGGACATGAGCAAGTCCCGCCCGAACGTCATCAAGACCGACGAGAAATGCCCGCTCTGCCTGAGCCCGATGGTGCAGCGCGAGAGCCGGTTCGGCAAGTACCTCAGCTGCTCGCGCTTCCCGAAGTGCAAGGGGAAGATCCCCCTGGACAAGGAAGGCAACAAGCAGGAATATTTCTCGCCGATCAAGACGGAGAAGATCTGTACGAAGTGCAACAAGAACGCCATGCTGCTCCGCAAGAGCGCGCGCGGCTATTTCCTGGCCTGCTCCGGCTTCCCCAAGTGCCGCAATATCGAGCAGCCCACCCCGGAAGAGGTGGAGCGGCTGCTGGCCACGAGGCCCAAGCCGGTCTAGAGGGGGAATTTCACCGCAGAGCCGCAGAGAACAGAGCGAGCAGGGAGCCTAAATATTTTTTAATATTTTCTTCTCTGAACTCCTCCCTCTCTGTGTCTCTGTGGTGAATCTCTTAGTAGGAATTTTACATGAAACTCTTGGTGGACCAATTCCTGCTGCACCTTAAGGCGCAGCGCAACTTCGCCCGCAATACCATCAAGGCCTACCAGTTCGACCTGTCGGAATTCAACGCTTACGCGGCGGCCAGCAAGGCGGCCGCCCCCAAAAACCTGGACCGCCTGCTGATGCGCGGCTACATCTCGATGCTCAGCGGCAGGAACGTCTCGCGCAATACCCTGCTCAGGAAGATCTCGGCCGTGCGTTCGTTCGTCCATTACCTGCTCGAGACGGGCCAGCTTGAGACCGACCCTTTCGACCTGATCACCATCCCGAAAAAAGAAAAGCGCCTGCCCCGGTTCCTGACCGAGGGCGAGGTGGGCAGGCTGCAGGACCATAACCGCCCGGAAGAGGTCAACGCCCGGGAAAAGAATTACTATTTCGCCCTGCGCGACTACGCGCTGTTCGAGCTGGTCTATTCCAGCGGCCTGCGCCGCTCCGAGGCCGCCGGGATGAATATCGGGGACCTCGACCTTTATTCGGGTTTCGCGCGCGTGATGGGCAAAGGCTCCCGCGAGCGCCTTATCCCGGTGGGCGAGAAGGCCCTGAACGCGATAAGGGAATACCTTGAAACCAGGCCCAAGCCGCTGGCTCACGGCCTGCCGCTTTTTTTGAACCACCTTAATACCCGCCTTACGGGAGCCGGGATCGCGCTGATCTTCAGGAAAATGGCTAAGCGCGCCCGCTTCGCCAGGCCCATGAACCCGCACGCGGTGCGGCATTCGTTCGCGACGCACCTGCTGGACCACGGCTGCGACCTGAAGTCGGTGCAGGAGATGCTCGGCCATAAAAACCTGCAGACTACGGAGATCTATACCCACGTCTCGCTCGAACGCCTGAAGGAAGTCTACGACAAGGCGCACCCGAGGTCGGATAAATAAATGCCTTTCGACCCTGAACTCGATAAAGCCCCGCAGCTGCTGGCCCGCGCCGCCCGCGCGGCGGGGTCGCGGCCCGACCTTACCCAGGGCGGCGGCGGCAACGTCTCTATAAAAGTCGGCGCGGAGCGGATGCTTGTAAAAGCCTCGGGCGTGCAGCTTAAGGACGTCACCCCTTTCAGCGGCTATGCGCTGGTCAATTACGGGAACATACGCCGCCGCATAGCCGCCGGCCCCGGTGGGGAAAACGAGTTCTCAGAATTCATCTGCGCGCAGGCCCTGCCGGTGAAGGGCGTGAAACCGGCCAAGCCCTCCATCGAGACGGGGTTCCACGCCTTGCTGAATACCGTGGTCATCCATACCCACTCGGTTTACGCCAATATCCTCAACATGAGCGCCGAGGGGCACGCGCTGGGCCGGGAGCTGTTCCCCGGCGCGGAGTTCATCCCTTACAAGTCTCCGGGCCCGCAGCTCTGCTCGGCCATAAACGACAGGGCGAGGGCTTCTGGGCCCCAGATGTTCTTCCTGGCCAACCACGGTCTGGCGGTCGCGCACTCAGGGGTGGAAGGGGCGCTGGAGCTTAACGAGCGCGTCAACGGGACGATACTGCGCGGGCTTTCGCTGCCGGCTTACCCCGAAGTAAAGCCGTCGGCGGGGCTCTCGGCGCACAACGCGGCCCGCCTGGCCCATTACGGCAGGAATTTCATGCTGGAAAATATTCTTTCTCCCGACCAGGCCCTCTACTGCGGGGCGGAAGAACTGGACGGGAAATGCGGCGAGGCGGCCAACGAGGTGCTGACCGCGCTTTTCTACATCCTGGATTGCATCGCGGGGCTGAAATTTACTCCGAAATTCCTTACCAAGTCCGACGTGGCCTTCTTCGACACGATGAAGAGCGGCCGCTACAGCAGGAAATAATTATAGCGCTGTTCACGGCCGCCGCGGCGGCCGGAGCATAATCCCCAGGTTCGGCCGCAGATGAAGCGGTCAGAGCAGGACTATTAGGGCTTTAGTGAGGAAGTAAAGGGCGAGGAGCGCGAGCAGGACGCCCAGGGCGGCGTTTATCGCGGCTTCTCTCCGCTTTGAAATATATTTGCCGGCACGGGACAAAAAAACCGCCAGTACGGCGAGGTATGAACCGAGGCCAAGCGCCCCCGAGACGATGAAGAGTATGGACGTGGTCTTGTCCAGGACGGGCGAGAGCCCGAGGTCTTTGAGGATCTCGGCGCAGATCAGCCACCAGAAGAGGGTCATCGGGTTCGTGACCGCCAGCGAGAAACCCAGGAGAAAAGAAATATTGCCGCTGGCGAGGACCGCTTCCGACCTGAGGCGTTCCTCCGCGGTTCCCCGTTTTTTCAGCGTCATGAAGGCCAGGGCGGACAGCACCGCCGCTCCGGCCAGCCAGAAGAAAGCCATGAGCTTTTTCTCTTCCAGGAAAGGCGCTACGCCGAACACCGCGACGAAGCCGTAGAACAGGTCGGAGGAGGCGGAGCCGGCCGCGATCAGAATGGCCTGCTTCAGGTAGCCCTTGAGGGAGCGCTTCGCGACCTCGACCTGGACCGCGCCCAGGGGTATGGCCGCGAGGAACCCGATGACGAAAGTCACGGGGATCAGCAGCAGTATGTTCTCCATTGGTTTTCCGACCGGCGCTTAAAATTCCAGGTTAGGCCTTAAGATGAACTGGAAGCTGTTCGGGGTTTTCATTCCCGGGGCGCTGTTGGACAGGGGGCCGGAGTATTTTTTGTCGGCGGTCCACACGAAGCCCACGCCCAGGGTGAAAGCGGCGCGCGACTTCCTGAACGGGAATTTCTTGTCGAGCACCAGGTAATGCCTGATGGGCTCCAGCTTCTTCTGCGAGAAGTCGGAGACGTATTCGAAGCCGCTGTTATGCAGCCAGAAGCTGCCGCCCCTTTCCTTGAAGTCCGTGCGGCTGCGCCGGAAGCCGACGAAGAACGAGTCGGCTATGAAGCGGTTCTCGTGGAACTTGGCACCGCCGCGGAAGCTCCACCGCAGGCTCCGGTCGGCCAGTATCTGCTCGCCTTTCAGCTTCCCTTCCATCTGCACCCAGTTGTCCCGTATCAGGACGTTGTCCTTTATATGGTAATTACCTACGTCGATAAGCAGGCCCGAATAGCCGTTGCGTTTCCCCTGGAGGGATTTGTTTATGGTGTCGAAAGAAACGACGTTGCCGAGGAAAAACGACAGCGCCCACGGTTCCTCGAAGCCGGCCGTGACGGCCTGGACGACGTTAAGGTTGCTGGCCCACTGCATATCCCGGTAAAAATCCCCCTGGTGTTTCCTGATAAGCGTCCCGGCGTAGGGAAGCGGGTTCAGGCTGGCTTCGATTATCAGCGTGCGCGGCTGGTAGAACTTGGTGATGAGCTCTTTGTAGATCTCCAGCTCGGACTGCACTTCCAGGTGCGGGATGGGCTTGCCGGTGAGGCTGTTGTAGACCCCGATGGCCGAATAGTAAGGGTCCAGCTCTATTTCCACCGTGGTTTTCTTTTCTTGGGGCTCTTCGGCGAGGATGAAAGCGGGGGCGGCCGCCAGCGCCGAGGCGAGGAGGGGACAAAGAAAAAGCGCGCGGCACGGTAGTCTCATAGAACAGATAATTTAGCATTTTTGCTATACTTTTCCCTATGAAAACCTGCCTGACCGCCGCTCTGCTGTTTTTGCTCCAATGCACCCTGCAAGCGGGGCCGCTCGATAAAAAAATACTGGAGATAGCCGCGGCGCCCGGACTGAAGAACGCGTCCTGGGGGCTCAGCGTGAAAGACGCGGTTTCGGGAAAAGTTGTAGCCGAGCATAATCCCAGGCTTAACCTTGTTCCCGCCAGCATACTTAAAGTCTTCGTGACCGCCGCGGCGCTGGACAAGCTGGGCCCCGAGAGGACGTTCACGACCGAGCTTTTTTACGACGGCGCGATTTCCAACGGCTTCCTCAACGGGAATCTCTACATAACCGGCGGCGGCGACCCCTCCCTCGGCTCTCAGCTGATAAAGGACTCGCCTCCGCTGGAGGAAGTCTATAAAAGCTGGGCGGCCGCATTGAAAGCCGCGGGGATAAAAGTCATAAACGGCGCGGTGGTCGGGGACGGATCGGAGTTCGAGAGCGTGCAGCCCGGCTCCTGGGCCTGGGAGGACATCGGCAACTACTATGCCGCGCAGCCTTCGGCCCTGACGGTGAACGACGGGCTCTACAAGCTTTATCTCCGCCCGTCGGGGGACCTCGGCGCGCCGGCGGCCGTGCTGCGCACCGAGCCTTTCATCGAGGGCCTGAAATTCGAGAACTACATAAAAACGGGCCCCAGGGGTTCCGGCGACAACTCCTATATCTATGCCTTTCCCGGCCAATCGAACGCCGTGCTGCGCGGGACCATCCCGCAGGGCCCGGAAGAATTCCCGATAAAGGGCGCCCTGCCCGACCCCGCGCTGTTCGTCGCTCAAAGTTTCGGCTCCTACCTTTTACGGAACGGGATAAACGCCAATAAGAGGCCTTATGCGGGCGCGCCGCCTACGGGGACGGAGCTTAAATCGATAAAGCAGACCCTCTCCAGGCCGCTGAAGGACGTGGTGCGCGTGACCAACAAGCGCAGCTTCAACCTGTACGCCGAACTGCTGCTTAGGCACCTGGGAGGCGGCAAGGCCGACGCCGGGCTGGCCGCGGTGCGGGCTTACGTGGCCGAATCCGGCACGGACGTCTCGGAACTGGACCTGGTCGACGCCTGCGGGCTTTCGACCCGCGACGAGGCGAAAGCCGAGACCTTTACTGACGTGCTGAGGGCCGTCTATAAGAAAAAATATTTTACGGAGTTTTATGATTCGCTGGTCTATCCCGGCGACCAGGACGCCACCGGGCACCTGAGGACCATGGGGAAGACTACCCCGCTGGAAAAGAACCTGAGGCTTAAATCCGGCTCGCTGAACGGCGTACGTTCCTATACCGGCTACCTGAAGACCAGGAAAGGAAGAACGCTGGTCTTCACTTCCATCATGAACAACTATTCGGCCCCGGGCACGTCCCTGGACAAGGTGCACGAGGCCCTGCTGCTGGAGCTGTACAAGAACAATTAGTTATTCGTAGCGCAGGGCTTCTATCGGGTCGAGCATGGCGGCGCGCAGGGCCGGCCAGAAGCCGAACCCGACGCCTATCAGGGTGGAGAAACCGAAAGCGAAAGAGATCGTGCCCGCGCCCAGCGTCGGCGGCACTTTTATGAAGAAATACGCCGCCCAGCCCAGGCCGTAGCCCAGTCCCACTCCCAGCGCCCCGCCGATAAGGCAAAGCACCACGGCTTCTATCAGGAACTGGCTTAAAATGTCGGAGTTGCGCGCGCCCAGCGCTTTGCGCAGGCCGATCTCGCGCGTGCGCTCCGTCACGCTGACCAGCATGATGTTCATGATGCCTATGCCGCCCACCAGCAGCGAGATGCCCGCTATGCTGTAGACCACCAGCGAAAGTTTCCCCATCGTGCTCTTGAACATCTCTATCTGCGCCTCGAAGGTCTTTACGTCGAAGTCGTCCTCGGCGTCTTCCCTGGCCCCGCGTTCCGAGCGCAGCGCCATTATCACCTGCCGCCTGGTCTCGGGCGCGTCGGCGGGAGTGGGCGCGGTTATCTCGATATAGTTCAGCTTGGTCGACCCGAAGACGCGCTTGGCCGCGGTGTTCAGCGGGATGTAGGCCGTAGGGTTCCCGCCGAAGATCTGCTCGGCTTTGCCGTCGTCGGCCACGCCGACTATCGTGAAGTTTATCCCGTTTATCCTGATATCGCTGTTGATGCAGTCCGCCGAATCGAAAAGCTTCTTCGCGAGGGTCTGGTTAATTACCGCTACGCGGGCTTTATTCAGGTTTTCGGTCTTGGTGAAGAAGCGCCCGGTCAGTTTCCGGTTCTCGAAGAATTTGTCGCGGGGCAGCTGTTCCTCCAGCGTATAGCCTTCGCGGCTCTGGACGCTGGAATCCACGTGCTTGTCCCCGGCGGAGATGCTCAGGTCCCGGGTGAGGACGGGGGTCACCTTCTCGGCCAGCGGGACTTTCATCTTTATCGTCTCTACGTCGCCCATCGTGAAGCGGCGGCGCGGCCTGTTGTGCTGCCAGCTGGGGGTCACCCAGACCTTCTTGGCGTCGTCCTCGCTGGCGCCGCTGAGCAGGCTCTTCATGAACCCTTCGCTGATGGTCATCAGCGAGATTATCGCGCCTACGCCGATGAAGATGCCCAGGATGGTGAGCGCGCTGCGCATCTTGTGGCTCCAGATGGCCTTGAAGGCCACCTTCAGCTGCTCGAAGAACTCGGAGGGGGAAAAGCTGAGGCGCGCGGGGGGGAGGTCGGCCCTGGCCGCCTCGGGCGCCTGCCCGGCCCGTTTGCGGCTCTCGTCGGAAACTATCACGCCGTCCTTCATGCGGATCACGCGGTCGGTCATGGCCGAAACCTCGTCGTCGTGCGTGACTATCACCACGGTGAGGCCGCGCGCGTTCAGGTCTTTTATGACCTGCATCACTTCCTGGCGGCTTACGGCGTCGAGGTTCCCGGTGGGCTCGTCGGCCATCACGACGAGCGGGTCGTTCACCAAGGCCCGCGCTATGGCCACGCGCTGGCACTGCCCGCCGGAAAGCTCGTTCGACTTGTGCTTTACCCGGTCCGAGAGGCCCACCAGCTTAAGGCACTCGAGGGCTTTCTGCGAATTCGTGCCGAGGCCGGTGTAGACCATCGGCAGCAGGACGTTGTCTTTGGCGGTGGTGCGCTTTAAAAGGTGGAAGGACTGGAAGATGAAGCCGATCATGCGGCTGCGGATGGCGGCCAGCCGGCCCTCGCCCAGGCTCGCCGTGGGGTGGCCCGCGAAATAATATTCCCCGCTGTCCACGCGGTCGAGGAAGCCCATGAGGTGCAGCAGCGTGGATTTGCCCGACCCGGACGGGCCTATCAGCGACACCAGTTCCCCGGCGTTGATCTGCAGGGAGACCTCTTTGAGGGCTTCCACGCGGAACGAGCCGGTGACATAGGTCTTGGAGACCTTCCTGATATCTATGAGCGGTGCCATTAGTGGGAGACGTTGAAGCCGGAGCTTTCCTTGGCTATGCCGGTGGAATAGAAAACCGTATCCGTGTCGGCGAGCCCGGACAGGACCTCGATGCTGCTTTCGTTGGTGGCGCCGACGGTGATCTTTTTCTCGGTCAGCTTGCCCGCCGGGGAAGCCTTCACGGAGACCAGCGCGTCGCCGTCGCGGTACTTGACCGATTTCTTGGGGATGGTCATGACGTTCTGTTTGCTGCCGGTTATCACCAGCACGTCGGCGGTCATTCCCGAGCGCATCACCGGGATAAGCCCGGCCGGCAGGATCTTGACCTCGTAAACGATGACCCCGTCCTTCAGGGTGGATTCGTGCGAGATGGCCAGGACGCGGCCTGCATGCTTGTCCTTCGGGAAAGCGTCCAGGTAGAAATCCGCCCTCTGGCCTTCCTTTACCGCGCCGATGTCGGTCTCGTCGACGAAAGTCTTTACGATGAGCCGGTCGGAGATGACCGCCAGCTCCTTGGCCGCGCTGACCGACTGGCCCGGTTCCACGGCGCGCTTTACCACCATGCCGTCGATGGGGGCGACCACGGGGGTGCGGTTATAGGCTTCCTCCACCATTTTCTTTTCTTCCGGGGTGGATTCTTTCATCTTGAGCGAATCGAGCAGCGCGGTGCGCTCGCTGGAGCTGATCCAGGCCATCACCTGGCCCTTGTTCACCACCTGGCCTTCGGTAAAAAGAACTTCCTCCGCGCGGCCGCTTACCGACGGGGTGACCAGCACCCGGTTCTCCGGCTCGACGTTCCCGGTGGCCTGGGTCTTCATCACCAGCACGCCGCGCGCCGGCTTGACCGGGGAGAGCCCGGCGATCCGTTTCGTTTCGCTTTTTGCCTTGGCGTTCTTTATCAGGCCCGCGCAGCCGCCCGCCAGGACGAGGGCGATAAAAACGAAGATGAATTTCTTGGTCTTATAAAAAGGTCTTTTCATATCTTTTATTCTCCGAGGGCCAGGATGAAGGCCGCGTAGCTCGTGCTGAGGCCCTGGCCCGCGGCCAGGTACTGGTTCTGTTCGGTGATAAGCTGCTCTTCCACGTTCCTCCACTCGAAATAGGAGGTCTGGCCCGCCAGGTATTCTTTGCGCACCAGCCAGGCGCGCGCTGCGGACGCGTCGAGCGAACTTTTCGCCACGTCCAGGTAGGACCTGGCCTCGCGCCAGGAAAGAAAGGCGTCCTCGGCGTTCAGGTAGACCTCGTCGGAGGCGTCCTTTAAACTGGACCTGGAGGAGTTAAGCGCGGCCTTCGCGGCGGCCAGGTTGGAGGACAGGCGCCCGCCGGAGAAGAGGGGGAGGCTCAGGCTGGCGCCCAGGGACCAGCTGTTGAACGAGACCGGCCAGTCGGAGCCGGCCCAGCCGTAGCGGCCTGAAGCGGAAGCGTCGGGCAGCCTGGCGCCGCTCGCGCCGTCCACGGAGGCGACGGCGGAGTCCAGCGCGGCGCGGGCCGAGCGCAGGGAATAGTGGCTTTCAAGGCGCCGGGAGAAGCCCGAGAGATCGCTAGGGGGTTCGGGCGGCTGCGCCAGCGTCAGTTCCGGCACGGGGGACCGGGCGGGCAGGCCCAGCAGGCGGTTGAATTTGCGTTCCAGCAGGAGCAGGTCCTTCCTGTATTTCTCGTGCTGCCATTGCGAAGTTTTCAGGACGGCGTCGGTTTCGAGGAGAGCCGCCTTGTTCTCGCGGCCGGCCTGGTACTTGAGCCGGATAAGTTCGAGGTTCTCGGCGCGGCGCTTCAAAGTTTCCTCGGAGACTTTTATCGTTTCGCGCGCGTTCAGGATATCGGCGAAAGTCGACTTCAGCTGGAAGCGCAGCCCGGAGGCCGTGCGGTCGTAGGCGGCTTCGTTCGCGCGCAGCGACGCTTTGGCGGAGCGGAGCGCCGCGGGCAAGGAAGCGGAGAACAGCGGCTGTGAGCCGGAAAAGCCGTAGTCGTAGGAGTTTCCCGCCGGCAGGCCCTGTGAACCGGCGCGGTCGTATGAGGCGTTGGCCGAGAAGCTGGGGTAGAAACCGGCCCTGGCCGACGTTACTCGGGCCTTGGCGGCTTCGAGGTCGAAAGAGGCCGAGACGGCCTGCGGGTTGGCCGCCAGCAGGGCTTTTTCGGCTTCCTCGAAGGTCAGCGCGCCGGCGGTGTGTGAAACTGCTGAAAGCGAGAGGGTAAAGACTAAAGCATGAAGCAGACGCATAATTAAATTCTACTATAAATCCCGAAGACTATGCTGTGCCCGGAAAAGCCGGCGTTCCCGGTCCTCCATCTATACTACGCGCCAGCCCCGAATCCGGTTGCGCGCAAAATAAAAAGCCCGCCGGGGGCGGGCTTTTTACGGGGCCCCAGTCTTACAGTTTTTCCTGGCTGCCGAACGGGTCCCTGATCTCTACGGTCTTGTCGAAGTTCAATTCCTTCCGGCCGCGGCCGGTCAGGTACTTGGGAAGCTCCAGGTCCAGCTTGGAGGGAACGCTGATCCCCGCCTGAGCCAGGGCTTGCCGCAGCAGCCCCTCGGCCTTGCCGGCGTAGGACACCGCGTCGCCCAGCACCCGGAGCGCCTCGGCCGGGTTGTGGAAACCGGTGGAGTTCTCCGCGCCGATGAAAGCCGAGCGGTAGAAGGCCTCTTCGTAATATTCTTTCGCCTTGTCGTACAGCGCCGGATCTATCTTTTTACCGGCTTTCCGGGCCCCGTTCGCTTTTTCGAAAAGTTTGGCCGCCGTGGCCGTCGCGTAGCCCGCCCTCAACAGCATCGACGCCGTCCTGTCCTGGATGGCCAGCACCCTTTCCTTAAGCCATTCCGGGCCTTCCGTGTGGCACTGTATGCAGGCCTTCATGTCCTTCTTGATCGGGCTCATGATGCGGTGATCGGAGATCTTTGAGGAGCCGGCCCGCGTGTACGGCATGTGGCAGTCCGCGCAGGCCACGCCCGCCCGCCAGTGGGTGCTGCCGTTGGAGAACAGCTCGAACTCGGGATGGCGGACGAAGCCCAGCTTGAAGCCGGTGACGGCCTGCGTCCACTCCAGGTGGGACGGGTCGCCCTTTATGGTCTTGATAATATCCTCTATGGCGATGTGCCCGAACTTCGAGTTCTGCCACGGGAGGAGGACGTTCTTCGAATGCATGTCCTTGTCCTTCTCGACGATATAGGTGGCGTGGCACTGCGCGCAGACCATGGTGCGCATGTCCTGATGGCTGAAGCGGGCGGTATCCACGCCCATGCTCCGCATAGCCTTGCCGAAGGTGAAATCGTTCAGCGGCCTGAGGGCCATGTCCTTCGGGTCATGGCAATGCAGGCAGGAAGCGCCCAGGTTCCTGTGCCGGCTCGGGATGAGGGCGTGCACTTCGTCGAAAGGCTTCGAGAAATAATCGGGGCCGTATTTTTCCTGCAGTTCCTGCGCGTAAGGCGTTTTGCAGGTGAGGCAGGCGCCGCCGGCCTTGCGCCGCGACGGGTCCACCGCCAGGATGTCCTCCATCATATGCATATGCCCGCGGGGCTCGTTATATTCCACGCCGAAGCCCCACCCGTTGAACAAGAGCGCCAGGTAGGGATATTCGGAAAGTTTGTCGTAGACCTTGCCGCCGACTTCGGAGCCGCGCTTGAATTTGCTCCTGCCGGCGGGTTCCGGGTCGCCGGTGGCTTTCCAGCCCTCGTATTCCAGCGGGTAGTTCTTCGCCCATTCGGCGGGTTCCTGCTCGCCGGGCTTGAGCTCGGCGATCTTTATCGGTTCGGCCTGCCTGGTGCAGGCGGCCAGGCAGAACAGCAGCGCCGGAGCTAAACAAAGTATTTTTTTCATTTCATATCCTCTCTGACCGCGGTAATGCCCTGCAGCTTGTGCCCGGCGGAGCGGTGGCAGTCGGTGCAGGAGCGCTCGTTGTCGATGCGGGCCACCATGTCCTTATGGCAGCGTATGCAGTTGGCCTGGAGCACCCTGTGGCCGTGCGCCGAAAGCTTGATCTCGTCGTATTCCCTCAGCCCGGAAAATTCGAAGAAGACGTCCTTGTTCCCGTCGATGGTCTTCCAGAAATAATGGTTCGCCGCGTTGTCGTTGGGCAGGTGGCAGTCTATGCATTTAGCGGAGCGGTGGGCGGAATGTTCCCAGTCCGAGTGCATCCGCTCCATGGAATGGCAGAGGCCGCAGAAAGCGGAGGTCTCGGTCAGGCCGATCAGGTGCGTCGGGCCGAAGAGCAGCGCCAGCGCGGCCAGCCCGGCGGCACCGCAATAGATGGCGGCCGTCAGAAGCGCGTCCCGGCGGCGAAGCGCGGATTCTTTTAGTCTGACAATGATGCGTTTCAGGGCCATTAAAATTAATTTCCCGCGTCCTACCCGTAGCTGTGCATCCCGCTGAGCAGGAAATTAACGCCGAAGTAGGTAAAAAGCACGAGCGCGAAGCAAACTACCAGGAGCGCCGCGAATTTATTGCCGCGCCAGCCTTTTTTGCGCAGATGGAGCGCGGCGGCATAGGCCAGCCAGGTCAGCAGCGACCAGGTCTCTTTCGGGTCCCAGCTCCACCAGGCTCCCCAGGCGGTATTGGCCCAGACGGCGCCGGTGACTATGCCCAGCGTGAGCAGGGCGAAGCCCGTTTTAGCCAGGCGCAGCAGCAGCTCCTCGTCTTCGGGGGCGCGTTTTTTCGCCAGGGCCGCGGCGGCGGCGACGGCGGCCAGCGCGAAAGCCGCATAGGCGGCCATGGCCGAAAGCACGTGCAGTATCAGCCAGTTCGAGCGCAGCGCGGGCATGAGCGGCCGGGCCGTCCGGTCCAGCAGGCCGGCCACGCCGAAAATTACCGGCGACGCGAAGGCGGCCGGCCAAAGCGCTTCAGGGACGGGAAATTTCCGGTAAAAATAAGCGGAGAGGGGGAAGAGGAACCAGAGCATGGTCAGCAGCGATTCGTACTGGTTGGAGAGAGGCGGCCGGCCCAGTTTCGCCCAGAGCAGGCCCAGGCCCGCGCTGAGCGCGAGCCAGCAGGCGGCCAGCAGGAAAGGCACGGCTTTCTGCGGCGCTTTCCTCTTCAGCAGGTAAGCCGCGGCGGAAGCCGCCAGCGACGCCAGGGCCAGGGCGAAAGCGGCGTTGATGAAAAAGTTTATCGTTTCAGCCATAAAAAAAGTCCCGTAAGCAGGGCCGCGAAACCGGCGTAAACGGCCCAGAGGCCGCGGTCCCGAGCCACGGTCAGCAGGCTGTAGCCGGCCTCGGCGGGGTCGTAGCTGCTCTGGTAGAGGGTGTAGCCGCCCGTTCTCAGGGGCTTGTTCACGGAGATCTCCGCGCTGAAGGCCGCGCCGCCGGACGGGCGGACGAGCACCGCGCTGGTGAAATTCTTTATGTCGGCGTTTTCAAGCCCGTAAGAAATATGAAAGGGCAGCCCTTCCCGGTGCATTCCCGGGAAATTAGCGAAGAGCCACAGCTTCTCCTTCTTTTTACCCGTCGTGATCTCGACCTGGGCCGCCGGATTATGCCAGTAGGGGGATTTGTCGGCGACTTCGTTCTTCCCGGTCAGGCCGAAGTCGCGCGCGAGCCTGAGGACCTTGATCTCCGCTCCCTTCGCCGGCAGCTTCAGCTCCGTGCCCTCTTTGACCGGGAAATCCGTGCCGCCGGCTTCGTCCCTTATCGTCAGCTTCCCCGAAGGCTCGCCGTAATATTCCAGCCGGAAGTCCACGAGCTTTACCGAAAAAGGCAGCTGGTAGACGGCGTTGCCGGAGTAAACCCTGTCCGATTCCGTCCCGGTCCGGAGCGGCAGCTCCGCCTCGAAGCGCAGGGCGCGGCTGGCGAAAGCGCCCAGTATCACCAGCACTATCCCGGCGTGGATGAACAGGAAGGAGGCGGAAGCGGTCCGGAGCCGGCGGCCCGCGCAGGCCGCGACGTTCGCGGCCAGCAGCGCGCCCAGCGCCGCGAACCACGGCGAGCCGTAGACCGGCGGGCCGGCGTTGAAGATGGTCTGGTAGATGAAAACCGAGCCCAGCGCCAGGCAAAGCGCGAAGAACAGGTGAAGGGAGGCGAATATTTTCAGCACGGTCAGCCCAGGATGCTCTTAAGGAAACCGCGCGCTTTCTTGATGCGGGCGGCGGCTTTCTCTTTCGAAACTCCCAGGCGGGCCATAACTATGGAGGTCTTTACGTCGTCGCCGGTCAGGTCCAGCAGGCGCCGGGCCTCTTCCTGGCTGACGCCGCCGACGGTGGCGGTGATGCGCTCGGCGCGGAGCTCGAGCTTCTTCGAAGTGGTCTTAACGTCCACCATCCAGTTGCGGTAGACCTTTCCCGAGATCACCATGGAGGCGGTGGAGAGCATGTTCAGGGCCAGCTTGGTGGCCGTGCCGGATTTCATGCGGGTGGAGCCGGACACGGGCTCCGGGCCCACGTCGAGAGACACGCGGATGGCGGCCTCTTTGGCTTTTTCGCGGGGGTTGCAGGTGACCAGCACCGTTACGGCGCCCGCCTTTTTCCCGGCGGCCAGGCCGCCCTGCACGTACGGCGTAATGCCGCTGGCGGCTATGCCGATGACCGTATCGCCCCGGCGGGCCAGGCTCGAGATCTCTTTTCTGCCGTCTTCGAAAACGTCTTCCGCGCCTTCTTTCGAATGGAACACGGCCATCTTGCCGCCGGCCATGAGCGCGGTGAAGACCTCCGGCGCCACCCCGTAGGTGGGGGGGATCTCCGCGGCTTCCAGCACGCCCAGCCTGCCGCTGGTGCCGGCGCCGATAAAATATATCCTGCGCCCGGCCAGGTAGCTTCTGGAGACGGCCCGCGCCGCCTTTTCTATCTGCGGTATGGCGGCCGCGACGGCCCGGTGCACCAGGCTGTCCTCGTAATTTAGCTTTTCGAGCACGCGCCGCAGCGGCACGCGGTCCAGGTCGCGGGTGCGCGGATTGTTCTGCTCCGTGGGGAGTTTAGAATACCGGTTGAAAGCGTCGGTGTTTTTCATGGTTCATTCCCTGGAATATTCATCCGTGCCGGCGGGCTCTCCGTCCGGGGTTCCCGCCTGCTCCGTGGCGCCGGGGGCCAGGCCCGAAGGCGCGGCCGTGGAGAACTCCACTATCTCGGGGAGGCGCGGGTTCTTTATCCAGTCCAGCACCCTGCGCACGTTGTACTTGTTCACCAGTCCCGGGCCGAAGCCTTTGGCCTCGACGATGACCGAGACGTTCTCTTTGCCGCAGGCGATCTTGGCGGTGCTGTTCAGTATCTGGAACTCGGTGTACTGGCGGGCCCTGTCCGCGCCGGCTATAAGCAGGATCGGTCTTTTGCCGTAGGCGCGCAGGGGGTTTACCGATAAGACCGAATTTACGTTCAGCACCGGCGAGATGGCTATCACCATAGAGATGTCCGGGTGTATGGCCGCGGCCTTGATCGCCAGGTTGGCCCCCAGCACCGAGCCGGCGAGCACCGTCTGGGCGCCGGTGACGGAATTCGTGGAAAGGAAAGCCAGCGCGGCGTCCACGTCGCGCAGCATCCGGTTATATTCGTTATCCTGGCCCTCTATGGCGAAAGCCCGCCAGGTGGTGGTCGAGCCGTCGGGCTTCACGAAACTGTTCCCGTGCCCGCGCAGGTCGAAGGCCAGGTAGCCGAAACCGTAGCGCTTAAGGGGCTTGAACCAGGGCTCCCATTCGGTCAGGTCGCTTTTTTGAGTATGTATCAGTACTACGGTGGGGGCGCCTTCGGCCGCTTTCAGGTAGCGCGCACCCAGGTTCCACCCGTCCTCGGTGGTAAGCGTAACGCGCTCCTCCGTCCGCTCCTGAGCCGGAGCGCCCGTCGGGAAAAGCGCGGCGAGCAGGGAGAGCACGGCCGCCGCCGCCGCAATTGAACTTTTAGCCCTCATAGCTTCGGCCTTTTTATCAGACTAACATCTCTTCGGGTTTGAACCAGATCTTTATCTCGCGCGCCGCTTCCTCCGTGTTGCCGGAGGCGTGGACCACGTTCTCGAAGTAGCCGTGCTTGCGGCAGATGCGGCCGAAAGCGCCGCGGATCGTGTCGGGCGAGGCGTCCTCGGGGTTGGTCACCCCGACCGCGGTGCGGATGCGCTGCACGGCGTTCTCGCCCTGGTAGACCAGGGCCATTACCCTGCGCTTGGGATCGCCGTGGTATTCGCCCTTGATGAAGTTGATCAGGTGTTCGAAGAGCTGTTTGTCGACGAACGGCCCTTTGCCTTCGAGCAGCGCGTAGTGTTCCCGCGCCAGCTTGTCGGTGACGGTGATGATCTTGGAGCCGATCAGCTCCATGTGGGTGTTTTCCAGCCTGTCGATGGAAAGCCCGGCCAGGTGGCGCTGCATCCCGTCGGGTTTAATGAGTACCAGGGTTCTTTCAATAGCCATAAGTCTCCTCAAGCGGAAAGTATGGCCTTATTTTACATTTTTGGCCGTTTGATAGCCAGCGGCCCTGTTGCGGCGCAGGCATGGCTTTGCGGACGCGCCTGAAAGTGCTTGTTCTATTCGCGTCCTTTCTTGTAAAATAAAAGGACGCTCGGCGAAAGCCTAGGCGGGTTCGATCCTGAGCAGGGTTCTACGGGAGACTTATGGCCAAAGTACTGGTTGTTGACGACGAAAAAGACGTGGTGTACCTGATCAAGGTGCTGATGGAGCGCGAGAAGCTCGAGGTGCTCGAGGCGTACAACGGCCTTGAGGCTTACAACAAGCTCACCTCCAAAGATCCGGGCAGGATCCTGCCCGACGCCATAATCCTGGACATAATGATGCCCGAGATGGACGGCTATACCCTGCAGTCGAAACTGCAGGAAATAGACGAGCTCAGCCATATCCCCATAGTGATACTTACGGCCAAGGGCCAGATGAAGGACCTGTTCGAACTGGCCTCCAACATCTTCGCCTTCGTGGAGAAGCCCTTCGAACCCAAGAACCTCGTAAAAATCGTAAAGGACGCGATCGCCTCAAAAAAATGACTACTACTCCCCCTAATTCCGGCATCAACGATATAGTCGCCAACAACTACTCCAAGATCAAAGCCATCAGGGAAAAGGGCATAGACCCTTTCCCGCACCGTTTCAAGCTGACCCACAAGATAGCGGACGCCAAGCTGCTGCCGGCGGACACGCACTTGATCATCGCCGGCCGCATGATGCTTATGCGCGTCATGGGCAAGGCCACTTTCGCCCACCTGAAGGACGGCACCGGCAGGATGCAGATCTACGTCAAGAAAGACGCCGTGGGCGACGAGGCCTACGAACTTTTCAAGAAGCAGATGGCCGTGGGCGACTTCCTGGGCGTAGAGGGCAAGCTGTTCCTCACGCATACCGGCGAACTGACCGTCAACGCCGAGAAGATCACCGTGCTGGCCAAGGCCGTGCGCCCGCTGCCCGAGAAGTTCCACGGGCTGACCGACGCCGAGGCCCGCTACCGCGACCGGTACCTGGACCTGATCTGCAACGACAATGTGCGGGACATCTTCGTGAAGCGCGCGCAGATAGTGGCCACGCTGCGCGATGTGCTCAACGGCGAAGGCATGCTCGAGGTGGAGACCCCGGTGCTGTGCTCGCAGGCCGGCGGCGCCTCCGCCCGCCCTTTCATCACTTTCCATAACGCCTACCGGTACGAGCTGTATATGCGCATCGCGCTGGAGCTGCCGCTCAAGAAGCTGCTGATCGGCGGCTTCCAGGGCGCCTACGAGATAGGCCGCGTGTTCCGCAACGAGGGCGTGGACACCCGCCACAACCCCGAATTCACGATGGTGGAGGCCTACAAGGCCTACTCAGACTACCACGGCATGGCCGAGCTGGTGGAGAAGCTCTTCGAGCGCTTCATCAAGATCGTCGGCTCCGAAACCATCGACTATAACGGGACCAAAATAAACCTGAAGCCGCCGTTCAAGCGGCTCTCGCTGCCCGACGAGTGGCTGGCCAAGACCGGCGAGGACATCCACAACATCCTCGACGGCAAGCGCTTCAACCGCCCGAACCTGGTGGCGCTCGCCAAGAAGCTGCACATCGAGTGCGGCCCGGACACCACCTCCGCCAAGATCTTCGACCGCATCATGGACGACAAGATCCTGGCGGACCTGCAGCAGCCCACCTTCGTTTTCGACCATCCCACGGCGATCACGCCGCTGGCCAAGTGCAAGCCCGGAGATGAAACGCTGGTTGAGCGCTTCGAGTTCTTCGCCGGCACCGAGGAGATCGCCAACGCCTACACCGAGCTGAACGACCCCGAGGACCAGAAGAGCCGCCTGGTGGAGCAGCTGCGCCAGCAGAAGGAAGAGAACAACGGCGAAGCCGACATCCTCGACAAGGATTTCATAGAGGCGATGGAGTACGGCATGCCGCCGATGGGCGGTATCGGCATCGGGATAGACCGCATTACGATGCTGCTGACCGGCAACCCGTCCATCCGCGAAGTCGTCCTGTTCCCGCTGCTCCGCCCCGCGGAAAGCGAAACGGCGAAGCAGGAATAGAGCGAAGTTCCCGAACCGCGGGCGGGGGGCCCGCTGCCGGCGCCGCGCCGGCGCGTTTCGACCTATGTCCACAGAATTCTTCATAGCCCGACGCTACCTGCTGGCAAAGAGGAAAGGCCTCTTCGCCATGATCACCACCTTTATCGGCGTGGCCGGGGTGGCGCTGGGCGTCGCCGCGCTTATCGTCACGCTGGCCATCATGGACGGCTTCCAGTCCGACATCAAAAAAAAGATCATAGACGCGCAGGCGCATCTCACCATCTACGGCCGGATGCAGCCGCGGGACCTGGAGATGATCCGCAGCGCGCTCGAGCGCGACGGGCGCCTGGCCGCGGAATCCCCTTTCGTGCTGGGGCAGGCCATCCTCACTTTCGACAACCGCTCTTCCGGCGTCGTGGTGAAGGGCTTCAATACCGCCGCCGAATTCAATATCAACAATCTGAAGAACTCGCTGACGCAGGGCTCCTGGTGGACGGAAACCCCGGCGCCCGGGACGCCGCCTTCGCTGGTCCTCGGCGAGGAGCTGGCGAAGAACCTCGGGCTCTGGATCGGCGACGAGGCCGTGCTGGTCTCGCCGCAAGGCGCTTCCACGGGCATGAGCATCCTGCCGAAGATGCGGAAATTCAAGGTGACCGGCCTGGTGCGCACCGGCTATTATGAATTCGACAATACCATGGCCTACTGCTCCATGAGCGCGGCCGGGGATTTCTTCGGCCTGGGCGGGGGGGCCAACGGCGTGGGGGTGAGGCTGAAGGATATAAATTCCGCGCCCGCGGCGGCGGCGGACCTGCGCAAGGCGCTGGGCTTCTCCTACACCGTGAAAACCTACGCCGACATGAACCAGACCCTTTTCTCGGCCCTTAAGCTCGAGAAATTCATGATGTCGCTGGTGCTGGCGCTGATAATCCTGGTGGCCACTTTCAATATCGCCTCCAACCTGCTGATGATGAGCGTGGAGAAACTGCGGGATATCGGCCTCCTGCGCGCTATGGGCGCGGGGCCGGGCTTCATCCGGCGGGTTTTTTTCTGGGAGGGGAACCTTATAGCCGTCACGGGGATAACCCTGGGGGTGCTGTTCGGCGTCGGGATCTCGGTCTTTATTTCTGTTTACCCGGTGGTGGAGCTGCCGGCTGACATCTATTACGTGACTAAGGTCCCGGTGGAGCTTAAGTTCTGGAACATCGCGGTCACCGTGCTGGTGAGCTACGCGCTGTGCATGCTGAGCGCGGTCTACCCGGCGCTGCGGGCTTCGAAAGTGAGCCCGGTGGACGCTATAAGATATGGATAAGATCGTCGAGATCACGGGCCTGAGCAAGGCTTATACGCAGGGTCACGAGCAGATAATCGTGCTCGAGGAGCTCGATTTTTCCATTTCCAGGGGCGAGTTCGTCTCCATAGTCGGGCCTTCGGGCTCGGGGAAGTCCACGTTCCTTAACATCATCGGCCTGCTGGACGATACCTACAGCGGGGAAATAAAGCTTTTCGGGAACCGGCTCGAGGACCTGGACGAGTCCGAGAAAGCCGTCCTGCGGCTGAAGAATATCGGCTTCGTTTTTCAGTTCGATTCCCTGCTCCCGGAATTCACCGTGCTCGAGAATATCGAGATGCCCGCCCGCCTGCTGGGCGGGGACGTGCCCGGCAGCGGCCTGGAGCTGCTGAAGCGCTTCGGCCTGGAGGCGATAGCGCCCAAGTTCCCGATGGAGATCTCAGGCGGTGAAAAACAGCGCGCGGCCATGCTGAGGGCGCTGCGCAACAGCCCGGCCCTGCTCATCGCGGACGAGCCGACGGGCAACCTGGACCGGCACAATTCCGGGATCATCCTGGACGACCTGCGCCGCGCGGCGGACCTCGGGTCCGCGGTGCTGATGGTCACGCACAACGAAGAGGCCGCGCACCGCGCCGACAGGGTGCTGCGGATGACCGGCGGGAAGCTCTCGGAGGGGTTTAATGCTTTGTGACGAATGCCGCGAGAAGAACGCCGCGGTCTTCCTCAAGCTGGCGGTGAACAACAAAGTGAAGGAACTGCACCTTTGCCCGGCCTGCGCCGCGAAGAAAGGCATGGGGTTCGGCCTCGAGAGCGGGGCTTTCAACATCTCCGACATCGTCGGGAACATGAGCGGCTATTTCAAGGATTTCCTGCCGCCCGAGAAGAAGACCCTGCGCTGCGGGGCCTGCGGCCTTAAATATTCGGAGTTCAAGGAAAGCGGCCGCCTCGGCTGCCCCGACTGCTATAAAAGTTTCGAGGCCCAGCTTACCGAACTGATGACCAGGATCCACGGCTCCTCGCAGCACACCGGCCGCGCCTATGGCGGCTGCCCGTCGCCGAAACTTTCAAAAGCCGAAACCGCCCGGCGCCTCAAAGAGCTGCGCGGCGCGCTGAACGACGCCGTCGCTAAAGAGGATTTCGAGGGAGCGGCCCGGCTGCGCGACGCGATCAGGGGGCTGGAAGAGCGCAATGTCTGACGTAATTAAAAATTTCCGTCCCTACGTAACGTGGGCGAACGCGCGGGGCGCCTGGCCCGACATGATCTTTTCCACGCGCGTGCGCTTCGCCCGCAACCTGGAAGGCTTCCCTTTTCCCAACCGCGCCGAACCCCGCCAGCTGGCCGAGATCCGCCGCCTGGCGCTGGCCGCCGCCAAAGACACCGGCCTTTTTTCGAGGGGCCACTACCTGAAGATAGAGGCCCTCGGGCAGCTTGAGAAGCGGTTCCTGGTGGAGCGGCACCACGTCTCGCACGCGCTGGCCTCTTCCGTCCTGCCGTCGGGCGCCGCGGTGGCCAACGACGAGGACCTCTCCGTGATGATAAATGAGGAGGACCATCTCCGCCTCCAGTCCCTTAATTCCGGCTTCGCCATCGAGGAGGCGTTCAAAGCCGCCGTGAAGCTGGACGAAGCGCTGGGCGCCAGGCTGCCCCTGGCGTACGGCGCCAAATTCGGCTTTCTTACGGCCTGCCCTACCAACACGGGCACCGGCATGAGGGTTTCCTGCCTGGCCCACCTGCCCGCGCTTTCCAGGCTCGGGCAGATGCCCCAGGTGCTCGAGAGCCTCTCCCACCTGGGCGTCACCGCGCGGGGCATTTACGGCGAGGGCACTTACGTGCTGGGGGATTTCTTCCAGATCTCGAACGCCACCTGCCTTGGCCGCAGCGAAGAGGAATTCTGCGGCAACATAGACCGCGTGATCCGCAACCTGATACGCCAGGAGATCTCCGCGCGGGAAACCCTGCTGAAAGGCCGCTTAAAGCTTAAGACGGAGGACGCGGTCTTCAGGGCGCTGGGCCTGCTGAAGCACGCCCGCACCCTTTCCTACGAGGAATTCATGCAGAATATCTCCCTGGCCCGCATGGGCGCCGCCATGGGCTGGGACATGGGCGTGGATTTCAGCACCTTCAACCAGGTGACCCTGCTGATGCAGCCGGCCCACATCCAGGCCGCCGCGGGACGCGAGCTCAGCCCCGCCGAGCGCGACGCCTTCCGCGCCGAGTACCTCAGGAAGAAGCTTTGCTGAGGTCTTTCGTCCTGCCCGCCGGGCCCTTGACAATTAATTAAAATCTGCTAAAAATTAGGTAAGGATGAAAAAGAGTTTCCTTGCCGCTTTATTGTTTTTAACGGGCCTGTTCGCCGGACAGGGCTCTCCCGTTTTCGCGGCTTCGCGCGCCGACTCCACGGTGATGATCCAGGGGTTCCACTGGACTTCCTGGAAGACCGCCCCCTGGTGGGGGGAGGTGGGCAGGCGGGCCGGCGAACTTTCCCGGGCGGGGATAGACCTGGTCTGGCTGCCGCCCTCGTCGGATTCCCTTTCCCCCGAAGGCTATATGCCGCGCAAGCTGGAAGTGCAGGATTCCAGCTACGGGACGGCCCTTCAATTGAACTCCGCGGTCAAGGCGCTACACGCTTCCGGTATCAGGGTCATCGCCGATATCGTGGCGAACCACCGCGTGGGAGTGAAGGACTGGGCGGATTTCGCGGCTCCCGCCTGGGGGCCGGACTCGGTCTGCTCCGACGACGAGTGGGGCAAGGGGGCCGGGGCGCGCGACACCGGCAAGGGCTTCCACGCCGCCCGCGATATCGATCATACCAAGAGTTACGTCCAGGCCTTTTATAAGTCCTGGCTGGCCGGCCTGAAGGATAACGTCGGCTACGACGGGTGGCGCTACGATTACGCCCGCGGCTTTTCCCCGGCCTACCTGCTGGCGTACAACAGGGCCAGTTCGCCCTCCTTCGCCGTGGCCGAGATCTGGGACGATTTCGATCCGAACAACACCGACGCCCACCGCCAGGCTTCCGTCGACTGGATCGATTCCGTCAACGGCGAGATAAAGGTTTTCGATTTCACCACCAAGGGGATACTGCAGGCCGCGGTCGGGTCGGGGGAATACTGGCGCCTTTCCGACGCCAACGACCGCCCCGCCGGGCTGATAGGCTGGTGGCCGGCCAACGCCGTGACTTTCGTGGACAATCACGACACCGGGCCGAGCCCCGGCGGAAAACTCCAGGATAAAGCCTGGCCGTTCCCCTCCGACAAGGTTCTGCAGGGTTACGCCTACATCCTTACGCATCCCGGCATTCCGTGCATCTACTGGCCGCATTTTTTCGACTGGGGGCTGAAAAACCAGATCTCCGACCTGATCAGGATCCGCCGCGCCTCGGGCATCACCGCTTCGAGTGCCGTCACTATCGCGAGGGCCGAGCAGGGGCTTTATGCGGCCTTTATCGGCGGGAAGGCGGCGATGAAGCTTGGCGACAAGCCCTGGGACCCGGGAGCGGGCTGGCGGCTCGCGGCCGAAGGCCAGGGCTACGCGGTGTGGACGAAGTAACAGGCGCCGGCTGAAGACCGGAAGCGGGAAAAGCGAATGAAAGCAGAAAGCCGCGCTACGCGGCTTTTTCTTTTTTACCGGCTTCCTCCGCCTTCGGCCGCTTTCTTGCATTCCGTCGCCATATATATTTTAATTGTATCTATGTATCAGAAGCACTGGAATCTGAAAAAACTGCCTTTTGAGAATACCCCCGACACGGAATTTTTCTTTGAATCCGAAAACCATGAGGAAGCCTTTTCGCGGCTTTCCTACGTAGTGGACGAGAGGAAGGCCTGCGGAGTCCTTACCGGGGCCTACGGCACCGGCAAGACGCTTATCCTGAAGGCCCTGGAGCGCCGGTTCAAGAAAAAAGGCTACGTTTTTTCCTTCGTGCAGAACCCGCGCCTGGACGACCTGGGCCTGCTGAAGATAATCCTGCATAATTTTACCGGCTATAACGTGCCGCAGCGGAAGGAAGACGTCCTGATGGGAATAGAGCGCTTCCTGAAAGACACCATGCAGGACGGCAAACACGTCGTCATCGCCATCGACGAGGCCCAGCTGATAAACGACGAGAACGTGTTCGAGGAGCTGCGCCTGCTGCTGAATTTCCAGACGGAGACGCGCTTCCTGCTGACCCTGATACTCAGCGGCCAGCCGGAGCTGAAGGAAAAACTGGATTCTAACAAGCAGTTCAGCCAGCGCATAACGCTCAGCTACCACCTGAAGCCCCTCGATTTCGAGGAGACCCGGAAATACGTCGAGCACCGCCTGGAAGTAGCGGGCCGCCCGGAGAACATCTTCGACGAAAAGGCCATGGAACTCCTTTACGAGCGCTCCGGCGGCATCCCGCGCTGGATAAACAATATAGCCAATATGAGCATGCTGGCGGCTTTCTCCAAGGGCGAAACGATCATAACGGACGCCCTGGTGAGCGAAGGCGTGGAGAGCAGCCGGTAGCCGCCCGGCGGACGGATATTTATGAAAATACTCGGAATTGGAGCGCACCCCGACGACCTCGAGTTCGGCTGCGGGGGGACTTTCTATAAACTGGCCCGCAAAGGCCATAAGATACATATGCTGGTCATGACCCGCGGTTCCGTAGGCGGCGACGCGCGCCTGCGGCTGGCGGAGCAGGAGCGCGCGGCCGCCATGATCAAGGCGAAGCTCTACTGGGGCGGTTTCGAAGATACCTGCGTCACTCTCAACCGGGAGCTGATCTGCTCCGTCGAGGAGCGCCTGGAGGCGCTAAAGCCCGACATGGTCTTCGTGAACCATTCCAACGATACCCACCAGGACCACCGCAACGTGGCCAGGGCGGCGGAGACGGCGGCCCGCTACATGAAGAACCTGCTGTTCTACGAGGTTCCCACGACCATGGATTTCAATCCAGGTATCTTCGTGGACATCGGCGCGGTCATAACGAAGAAAGTGGCGCTTTTGAAATGCCACAGCTCCCAGGTCTACAAGACCCGGGTCAAGAACCTCTCTATCGTCGAAAGCGCCAAAGCCGCGGCTATCTTCCGCGGGTACCAGGACAGGGTCAAGCACGCCGAGGGCTTCGTCTCGAGGCGCCTGCTGCTCGATTCCCTGATGGACTGCCGATGATAAGGCGGCAGGGCGGCGTTTTTTCATTTTCCGTCCTGGTGCTGCTGCTGGTGCTGTTGCCGCCGGGAGGCTTCTCGGCCTGGACCTGGACCGAGGGGCTGCGCTGGTTCTACCTTTTCCTCATCTCCATGTCGGCCGTTTTCCTGCTTGCTCCCGCCAGCTCCTGGCTGGCCGTTAAGATCGGCGCCATCGACATTCCCAACGCCCGCAAGGTTCACTCTTTGCCCGTTCCGCGCATAGGCGGCGCCGCCGTTTACCTGGCTTTTATGGCCGCCGTTCTCCGCAACCAGCAGTTCACCCGCGAGGTTTACGGCATAATGCTGGGCGGCACCATCATTTTCGCGCTGGGCTTCCTCGACGACTGGAAAGGGCTTTCGGCCAGGACCAGGCTGTTCTGGCAGACGGCGGCGGCGCTTATCGTGACTTTTTTCGGCCTCCACCTGAGCTTCACGGTCCGGATGCCCTTCGGCCTCGTCGTTTCCACGGTCCTCTCGGTGATCTGGCTGGTAGGGATAGTCAACGCTTTCAACTTCATGGACGGCATCGACGGCCTGGCGTCGAGCATGGGCGCGGTCTGCGCGCTGCTGTTCCTCGGGATAGGCTGGAACTCGAACCAGTTCCCGCTTTCCTATATTTCGGCCGCCCTGGCGGGCGCCTGCGCGGGGTTCCTCCGGATGAACTGGCGGCCGGCGCGCGTTTTTCTCGGCGACTCCGGCTCCACGTTCATCGGCTTCATCCTCGGCTGCCTGGCGCTTTACGGCAGCTGGGCCACGGACAGCCCGGCCGTTTCCTTCTCCACCCCGCTGCTGATCCTGGGCATCCCCATTTTCGATATCATCTACACCACCATCTCGCGCATCCGCAACGGCAGCGTCAGCAGCGTGAAGGAATGGCTGGAATACGCCGGGAAGGACCATTTCCACCACCGCCTCATGAAGCTCGGCCTGGGCGTGGAACAGACGGTGGGCTTCATCGTGCTGCTGAATATCTGCCTGGGGCTGGGGGCCTGGACCATCCGGCATACGGCCTCCACGCTGGGCACCTGGCTGCTGCTCGCGCAGAGCGTGCTGATTTTCCTGATAGTCGTGGTGCTGATGCTGCTGGGACGTGAAATTACTCCGGAAAAGGACAACAACCCATGAAAGATTCCGTCATTAAAAAAATCTCCGTAAGGGAGCTCGACGCGGAGCTGTTCACCCCGTTCACGATCTCCAGCGGCAGCCACCGCAGCCTTGAGAACATCCTTTTCACGCTCGAAAGCGCCGGCGGGGTGAAAGGTTTCGGCGAGGCCGCCATCGCCACCCATATCACCGGGGAAACCCGCGCGCGCACGCTCAAAAGCCTGCGCCGGGCCGGCGAGCTCCTCTCCGGCCGCGACGCCGCCAATTACCTGGGCGCTATGTGCCTGCTGGAGGACGAGCTGGAAGGCAACAGGGCCGCCCTGGCCGCCGCGCAGATGGCCGTCCTGGACCTGGCTACCCGACTGCAGGGCGTCTCGCTTTTTAAATTCTTCGGCGGCAGGGAGCCCAGCCTCAAGACCGACGTGACCGTGGTGATAGGCGGCGCCGCCGCCGCTTACGACTTCACCCTGAAAATGCGGCGGGGGGGCTTCGGGATCTTCAAGGTCAAGACCGGCTCCGACATGGACGAGGATTTCAGGCGGCTCGAAGCCGTGAAAAAGGCCGCGCCCGGCTGCGCTATCTACCTCGACGCCAACTGCGCCTACAGCGCCAAACAGGCGGAAAAATTCATTAAGGACCTGGCCCGCCGCGGGATACGCCCGGAGGTGCTGGAACAGCCGGTGGCCAAGGATGATATCGAGGGGCTGGCCTATCTCTCCAAGCGCCTGCCCATGCCGGTCTGCGCGGACGAATCCGCCTATTCCCTGGACGACGTCTTTAACCTTATACGGAAAAAAGCCGTTACCGCGGTGAATATAAAGCTCACCAAGCTGGGCTTCCTCAGGGCGCGCGAAGTCTGGGCGCTGGCCCGCGCTTCCGGCCTGAAGCTCATGATGGGGGAGATGGTGGAAAGCGAACTGGCCTCGGCGGCGGCGGCCCATTTCGCCGGCGGGCTGGGCGGCTTCGACTTTATAGACCTGGATATCCCTTTTTTCATAAAGGGGTCGGGCATGACCGGCGCATCCTTCCTTTCGAAGGACGGGGTCTATTCGCTCGACCGCGTAAAAGCCGGGATAGGCGTAGTACCGGCGGCAAAATGATGAAACTGCTCCTTTCCCTCCTGCTGGCCTGCTGCGCGCTGCCCGCCGGCGCCCAGAACCTGCCGGATCTGCCGGACCTGGGCGACCTGCCGGAGCCCACGCGCTACCTGGCCGGCTATGTTTCGGGCGGTATCGGCTGGTCGCTGCCTTTCGGCGGTCACTGGGGGGACAGGGACGCGGGTTTCAAGCCCTCTCCCTCCATGAGCTTCGCCGTTTCGAAAAGGGTGGACGAGCTTCTCAGTTACGGAGTCGAGGCCGGTTACGGTTCGCGCTATACGGACCGCGTGCTCAGCGACCTGGAACTGAAGGTGTTTTCTCTGACCCCGTTCCTCAAAGCCTCTTTTCCCCAGGGGAATAACGCTTACTACGGCATACTGGGCGCGGGCGTTTACCAGTGGAAGCAGAAGGCATTTACCTCCGGCGGAACTAAGTTCGGTTCGGACTCGGGTTCGAGCGGCGGCGTTAACCTCGGCGTGGGGGTTTCATACCCGTTCTGGTGGGGGACCATGGCGGGCCTGGACCTGCGCTGGCACCATATCTTCAATATGAACGGGGCCAACCTCAGCCTGGGCGCCGTGGATAACCTCAATGTGATGTTCGCGGTCACCTACGGAGTCTGGAGGGACAAGAAGAAATAGGCCTTGACAAGTCAAGGGGTAACTGCTATACTATATATGGACGTCAGCTCAAGGCCGACCTCCACCTGAGAACTCCCCGAAATAAGGGGAAGCGAAAAGCCGCCAAAAGCGGCTTTTCGCATTTGTGCTGCGGCGCCCCGGTCTTCCAGTCCTCCCTCTATTTTAGTTATAATTTATCTATATTATAGGCGGGTTCACCATGCCCGCGGACTTTTACGGAGGACCTATGGGAAAATTTGTCGAATGCGTGCCGAATTTCAGCGAAGGCCGGGACCTGTCTAAAATAAACGCGATAGTCGACGCCGCCAGGTCGGTGCCCGGCGTCCTGGTCCTGGACGTTGAAAAAGATGCCGACCATAACCGCACCGTCCTCACCTTTATCGCCCCGGTGGAGACCGCCGCGGACGCCATGTTCGCCGTCACTAAAAAAGCTTCCCAGCTCATAGATCTGAATTTCCATAAGGGCGAACACCCCCGCATGGGCGCTACCGACGTAGCGCCTTTTATCCCGATCATGGATTCCACCATCGAGGACTGCATAAAGCTGGCCGAGACCGCCGGAGAGCGCATAGGCCGCGAGCTGAACATCCCGGTCTATCTTTATGACCGCGCCGCCAAATTCGAGCACCGCCGCGACCTGGCCAAGGTGCGCAAGGGCCAGTTCGAGGGCCTGCGCGAGGATATCGGCAGGAACCCGGAGCGCGTTCCCGACTTCGGTCCCAACCACATCCATCCCACCGCCGGCGCGATGGCCGTCGGCGCCCGCAACCAGATAGTCAATTTCAACGTCAACCTGGCCACCACCGACATGGAATTCGCGAAGGGCCTGGCCAAGAAGATCCGCACCTCCGGCGGCGGCCTCCCGGCACTGCGCGCCAAGGAGATCTTCCTCGAGTCCAAGGGACAGGTGCAGATGTCCACCGTGCTGACCGACTACCGCACCACCTCCATAAAGCGCGTGATGGACGAGCTGGCCAAGGAGCTGGCCCCTAAAAACATCGCTATCACCGGCACCGAGCTTATCGGCCTCACCACCCAGGACGCCATCACCGATTACGCCGTGGAGAACCTCCAGGTGAAGGATTTCAAGAAGGACGAGCAGGTGCTGGAGACCAAGCTGCTGAAGCTGCTGAGCTCCTGGCAGGCGGCCGCCAACCTCTTCGTGGACGCGCTGGCCAATACCGACCCGACCCCGGGCGGCGGCTCGGCGGCGGGCGTGAACGGCGCCATGGGCTGCGCCCTCGGGCAGATGGCCATAGGCATCACCCTGCGCGGCAAGAAGCTCGACGAGGCCAAGAGGCCGGCGCTGCGCTCGCTGTTCGAGAGCCTGGGCGGGCACAAGGCCGCGCTGCAGACCTGCGTCGCCGAGGACGCGGCTTCTTTCGACGTTTTCATGGAGGCCATGAAGATCCCCAAGGACAACCCCGAGCGCAAGGTGAAGATGCAGGCGGCGCTCAGGCACGCCGCCGAGGTTCCGCTGAAGACGGCGCGCCTGGCTTCGGAAGCCCTGGCTGGGCTGGGCGTCTGCGGGCATACTATCTCGCCGCACGTGGTTTCCGACTACCGCAGCGCCCGCTACCAGCTGGAGACGGCTATCCGCTGCGCGGCCGAGAACGTTTTCATAAACGCCGAAGGCCTGGAAGACAAGGCCTTCGCGGAGAAGATCACCGCCGAGATAAAGGGTTATCTCGCCTGCTGCGAGACGGTGAAAGCTTAATTTTCAGAGTCGATCATTCAAGGAGTTTTTGATGGCAAGCATGGACGCGATCTCACGAAATCTGATGCTGGACAGCCTGAAGGAATACGCCAAGCGGCGCATCCCGTTCGACCTGATCCGGGAGCTGGACGAGAAGAACGAGTTTCCGGCCGATATCCTTAAAGAGATGTACGACCGGGACATCCTGGGCGTGCACCTGCTGATGATCCCCGAGGAGTACGGCGGGGTTTCCGGCGGGACCTTCGATATCTACAGGATCTGCGAGGCGCTGGCCCGCATAGACCTGGGCATAGCCACCGGCGTGTTCGCCACCTTCCTCGGCACCGACCCGCTGAACGTGGGCGGCACCGAGGCGCAGAAAGAGAAATGGCTGAAGCGCATCGCCTCCGAGAACCTGCTGGTGGCCTACGCCGCCACCGAGCCCGACGCGGGCTCCGACCTCGTGAACCTGCGCACCCGCGCCGAGCACGTGGTGAAGAACGGCAAGATCGCCGGCTACCGCATCACCGGCAACAAGCAGTGGATCTCCAACGGCGGCGTGGCCGACATGCACACCGTGCTGGCCCTCGCCCCGGGCGGCCCGTCCTGGTTCATCGTCGAGAAGGACATGGAAGGGTTCTCCGCCAACAAGCACGAGGACAAGCACGGCATCCGCCTCTCCAACACCGCCGGGCTCTCGCTGGACAACGTCTACGTTCCCGCCGAGAACCTGATCGGCATGGAAGAGGGGAAAGGCCTCCTGCAGGCCCAGGCCGTGTTCGGCTACACCCGCGTGATGGTGGCCGCTTTCGGCCTCGGCGCCGGCGAAGAGGCCGTGGAGCAGGCCATCCGCTACAGCCAGCAGCGCATCCAGGGCGGCGGCCCGCTTTCCGACAAGCAGGGCTACACCCATAAGCTCATCGTTCCCAACTATGTGAAGCTCGAGGGCGCGCGCTCCTATATCGAGTACACCGCGCAGCGGCTGGATTCCGGCGAGCACGGCCTGCAGACCGAGGGCGCCATCGCCAAGTACGGCGCTTCCGAATGGGGCAACAAAGCGGCCGACGACGCGATACAGGCTTTCGGCGGCTACGGCTACACCAAGGATTTCCCCGTCGAAAAGATCAAGCGCGACATCAAGATCACCTGCATCTACGAGGGGACCAGCGAAGTGCTGGAGATGACCATCTACCGCGGCCGCTGGCAGGAGCACCTGAAGTCCCGCGGCAGGTATTACCTCGACATGGCCGACAGGCTCGACGAGCTCCACGCCAAAGAGCCCAAGGCCGGCGCGCACGCCGCGGCGCTGGGCCTCAGGGCGCTGGGCGCCGTCATGGAAGAATGCCGGGTGCAGAAACTTACCCGCCACCAGCACGTCACCTTTAAGCTGGGCAAGCTTATCGCCGCCGCCGAGACCGCCGCCATCTTCTCCACCGCCGCCGCCGCCCCGAAGTACAGCGAGACGGTCCGGTTCGACAAGGAAGGCTGGCAGGCCATGGCGCGCGTGTTCGCCCGCGAAGCCGCGCTGACTACCGCCATGGAAGGCCTGGCGCTGGTGCTGGGCGCGGCCGACAACGGCAATAGCCTGGTCGACGCCGTGAACATCGAGGCTATCCAGGCGGAGCAGAAAGGCATGATAGCCGATATGGACCTGGTGTCCCTCAAGCTGAAGCAGACCTTCAAGGCGAAATAGATCTAAGGAGACCGTACATGAACATCGTAGTCCTGGTAAAGCAGGTGCCTGACAGTACCGAAGTGAAGATCAACCCCGAGACCGGCCACCTTATTCGCGCCGGGGTGCCCAGCATCATCAACCCCTACGACCACTTCGCCCTGCAGGCGGCGCTGGAGCTGAAGAAGAAGCACGATTTCAAGGTGACCATCGTGTCCATGGGCCCGCCCCAGGCTAAAAGCGTGGTGCAGATGGGCCTGGCGCTGGGCGCCGACGAGGGCATCCTCCTTTCCGACATGGCTTTCGCCGGCTCCGACACCTGGGCCACCTCCTACGCGCTGGCCAAGGCGATACGCAAGGTGGGCAAGGCGGACCTGATCCTGGCCGGCATGCAGGCCATAGACGGCGATACGGCGCAGACCGGTCCCGGCGTGGCGCAGCAGCTCGGCGTCCCGCAGGTGACCTTCTGCGAGCACGTCGAAGTGGACGGCCGCCGCATAATAGCGCGCAAGCTTATCGACGGGGGGCACGAGATCGTAGAGGCCCGGCCGCCGGTGCTCCTTACCATGATCATGCACAAGGAATACGTACCGTGCTATCCTTCCTTCCGCGCGGTCAGCGCCTCCCTCAAGAAGCCTTTCCACGTCTGGAGCGCCGCGGATATCGGCGCCGAGGCGCAGTACCTGGGGCTTAAGGGCTCGCCCACCCAGGTGGACAGGATCTATCCCCCGGCGCAGCGGGGAAAGGCCGCCATGTTCTCCGGCTCCGGCCCGGAAGGGATGGCCAAGATCCTGCAGATAATGAAAGCCGAGCATTTCCTGGACGAGTAAGAGCCGGGACGACAATTTAAACAACAGGAGAATACGATGATAGAGGTTTCAAAAAAGTGCATAGGCTGCAACAAGTGCGTACCGGTCTGCCCGTTCGCCGCGATAAACATGATCGACAAGAAGGCCACCATGAACGAGGCCTGCACGCTCTGCGGCGTCTGCGTCCAGATCTGCCCGGTCCAGGCCATCACGATAACGCGCGAGGAGGCTTCCTCCCGGAATTTCGCCGGCTACAAAGGCGTCTGGGTGTATGTCGAACTCGCCGAGACCGGCGATAAGACCCATCCTAAAAAGATCAAGCCCGTCACTTTCGAGCTGCTCTCCGCCGGCCGCCGCCTAGCCGACGAACTGGGCGAGGACCTCTGCGCCGTGCTCCTCACCGAGAAGGACCACAATTACGAGAAGGAGCTGGGCGCTTACGGGGCCGACAAGGTCTACATGGTGGAGCACGACGAGCTCTTCGAGTACAACACCGACATCTTTTCCAGCGTGATCGTGGGCCTGGTGAACTGCCACAAGCCCTCCATCATGCTCTACGGCGCCACCATCCAGGGGCGCGACCTGGCGCCGCGCGTGGCTTCCACGCTGTACGTGGGCCTGACGGCGGACTGCACGGCCCTCGCTATAAAGAACGGCCTGCTGCTCCAGTCCCGCCCCGCCTTCGGCGGCAATATCATGGCGGACATCCTGGCCCCGAATTCCAGGCCGCAGATGTCCACCGTGCGCCCCAACGTCATGAAGATGAACGAGCCCGTGCTGGGCCGGACGGCGATCGTGGTGCGCGAAGCGGCCAGGCTGGACAAGAGCCTGCGGCGCGTGAAAGTGCTCGAGCGGAAGATAGAGCACGACGGCGGGGCCGTGAAGATCGAAAACGCCAGGATAATAGTTTCCGGCGGCCGGGGCATGAAGACCCGGGAAAAGTTCCGCCAGCTGGACGAACTTTCCAAATTGCTCGGCGGCGTGGTCGGCGCTTCCCGCGCGGCCGTCGACCTGGGCTTCAAGGAAAAGTCGCACCAGGTGGGGCAGAGCGGAACGACCGTCTCGCCCAAGCTGTATCTCTCTTTCGGGATCTCGGGCGCGGTGCAGCATATCGTGGGCATGAAGGCCTCAGACGTTATCGTCGCGATCAACAAGGATCCGAATGCCCCGATCTTCAACGTGGCCAAATACGGGATAGTCGGCGACGCTCACGAAATAGTCCCCAGGCTGATAGAAGCGCTGAAGAAGAAGTAGGCGGCCGGCGGCGCCGGGGCGGGTGGGCTGCCGGCGAAAAGAATGACCTTACTTAACCGACTTTTACTGATCGTGTTCGGGGCCGCGCTCATCCCGCTGGTCCCCGCCGGGGTTTTTTTATTCTATTTCCAGTCCCGCACCAGGCAGGATATCTCCAGCCTGCAGCGCAACGTCGCCCAGATGGGCTCCCTGATGATGGAGCGCGAGGCGCAGGACCTGTCGCGGCGCTTCGAGCGCATGTGGGATACGGATTCGCCCTACGTGAACCAGGCCGGCCTCGAGCGCGCTCTGAAGCGCAATCCCGAATTTCTGTTCCTCGCCTTTACCAAGGCCGACGGGCGCGAGGTGCTCAGCGGCGGCGCGCCCGAGCTCAAGCGGTATTTCGGCTACCTGGACCTCTCCGGGGACGCCCAGTTCGTGAAAGCCGTCCGGGAAGGCCGCGCCGCGATCGGCCAGCTGGAGATGATCTACGATATGCCGGTCTGCCGGCTGGTCTACCCCATAGGCAACGGCTATTACGCTTTCGCAGCGGTCAACCTCAGGGACCTGTTCATGAAGCTTCGCTCGCAGCGCCTGGGCGCGACGGGCGGGCTGATGCTGTCCGACGCCGCCGGCAACGCGCTGGCCCTGTCGGGCGCTTTCGAGCGGTTCAACAGCGGCGAGGTCCGCGATATCCTGAAGCGGGGCCCAGTTTTCGAAATAGAAGGCAAGAACGGGACGTACATAGGCGCGGCCTCACCGGTGCGCGGCTTCGACCTGTTCGTGGTGGCGCTCGAGAACCGGGCCGAAGCGTTCTCCTGGGTGAACCGCATTTCCTGGCTGATGGCTTTTTTCATCCTCGCCGTAGTCACGGCTTTTTATTTCGCCGCCCTGCTCTTCACGCGCAGGCTGGCCGGGCCGGTGGCGGCGCTGATGGACGGCGCGGGCCGGGTGTCGGCCGGGGAGTTCAATGTCCCGGTGAGCGAGGAAACGGAATTCTCCGAGCTGTCGGCGCTCCTGCGCGCGTTCAACTCCATGATGCGCGAGGTCGACCGCTACCACGGCATCCAGGTGGAGAAGGTCTTCGAGGAGAAGCAGAAGCTGGAGCTGCTGGTCAGCCTGATCCATGACGCCATCATCCTCTGCGACCTGCGGGGAGAACTCCTTTACGCCAACGCCGCCGCCAAGACGCTGCTCGGGGTCCCTGAAAACTTCGCCCCGGGCGAGAACGAGCCGCTCCGGCGCAGGATAGCAGACCTGGTATACAAAAAAAACCTTTCGAAGAGCGGCGTGGTGGAACTGGAGCAGGGCGGGGAGAAGAAATTTTACCGCGCCAACATCCAGACGCTCTCGGCCAAGACCCAGAACCCGGCCGTGTTCATGGTGCTGCGCGACATAACCCTGGAGCGAAAGATCCAGCGCATGAAAGAGGACTTCTTCCACTCCGTCGCGCACGACCTGCGCGCCCCGCTGCTCACGATGCAGGGCTATATAAAGCTGCTCGAAAAAGAATTCCCGCCCGAGGCCAGGCAGTCGGGCTATGTAAGGAACGTCAAGGACTCCAGCGACAGGCTGTTCAAGCTGCTGGAAAATATCCTGGACATCTCCAGGATGGAAGCCGGCCAGCTGAAGCCGGACCTCAAGCCCGTCAACGCCGCGGAGTTCCTCGCTTCCGCAGCCGAAAATTTCAGGGCGCTTTTCGAAGAGAAGGGCGTGACCCTGGTTGTGGAGACCGCCGGGGCTGAAAAAGCGGAGTTCTCGGCGGATTCCTCGCTGCTGCGCCGGGTGATGGAGAACCTCCTTTCCAACGCCTGGAAATTCACCCCTAAAGGGGGGAAGGTCACGGCTTCGGCCAAAGTGGAGAACGGCGGCCTCCTTTTCACGGTCGCCGATACCGGGCCCGGCATACCGCCGGACCAGTTAGAGGCGGTTTTCGAGAAGTACAAGCAGCTTAAGACCGGCGAGGACGGGGCAGGTTTCGGCCTGGGCCTGGCCATCGCGAGGAAGATCGTGGAGCTGCACGGCGGGACTATCCGCGCGGAGTCTTCGCCGGGCGGCGGCAGCCTCTTCCGGGTATCTTTACACGTTTGAGCCTAGCGGGGGGAATATGACGGACGGCATTAAAAAAGAATGTAAAGACGAGGTCCCTCTTAGAACCGTAGCCAGGATAAAGAGCATCCTGGCCGGCCTGCCGCTCAAGCTCGTAGAAAAAAATATTAAATCGACCAGCAATACGTTCACCACGACCCTTTTCTTCGACGGGACGGGCGTCGGTACGCGCGGAAAAGGCGTCACCCGGGCCCTGTCGCAGGCCAGCGCTTACGCCGAATTCATCGAGCGGCTGCAGAATATGGTCCTGGCCGCCCCGTTCCACCTGTCCCCGGAAATACTTTCCTCCGGGGCTTTTAAGTTCTCTCCCGACGAGAAAACGGTATCGGGCGAGTATGTCGCCGCGCTGAATAAAAAGTTCAAGAACGTCTACTCGGTTTCGGAAGGCGCGGACAGCGGACTGGCTAAATGGCTCCAGGTCTATCCCCAGGACAGCGCCCCCGTTTTTACGGGGCTGCCGTTCTGCAGCCTGATGGACGGCGGGATCTCTTATCTCCCGTGGCAGCTGCTGACCCTTTACAGGAGCAACGGCATGTGCGCGGGGAACACCCCCGAAGAAGCCCTGGTGCAGGGCCTCTCCGAAATACTGGAGAGATATGTAAATAAAGTGGTCATTAACACCGCCGTGGCGCCTCCCGATGTCCCGGCGGCTTATCTTCGGAAATTCAGGCGTTCCCGGGGGATCATCAAAGAGATCGAGAAGAGCGGAAAATATCGCGTCCTGGTCAAAGACTGCTCTTTGGGCAAAGGTTTCCCGGTGCTGGCGATAGTCCTTATCAGCCTGAAAGACCAGTCGTACATGGTGAATTTCGGCGCCCATCCCCGCTTTGAAATAGCGCTGGAAAGGTGTTTAACGGAAGCCCTGCAGAGTTACCGGGTGTCAGCCAGCCTGGGAAAGTCTTTTTTCCCTTTTACTTTCTCGGAAAAGCCGGTTCCGCATCCTTCTAATTACATCAATTCCGTCCGGGTGGGAAGGGCGGTCTACTCCGCTTCGCTTTTTTCCGGGAAGCCCGGCTATGAATTCTCGCCGTGGAAAGACCCGGGTTACGACAATAAAAAGCTCTTGCGCGGCCTGGTCTCTTTTCTCGGGAGCCTCGACGCGGAGGTCCTGGTGCGGGATAAGTCTTTCCTCGGCTTCCGGGCTTACCAGATCGTGGTCCCCGGGCTCAGCGAGGTCGAAGAGCCCGCCGATATCTTCGTGCCCTCCGTGATCCTGCGCAACGAGGTCGAAAGATCGATGCGGAACCTCCCTTCCCTTACTGCGGCGCAATGCGACAGCCTCCTGGCCCATATAATGGCGCGCGTCCCATACCTGATGGAATGCCGCAAGCTCTCCGGCTTTCTGGATTTTCCCGTGAAGGAATCTTTCCCCTGGGATAAACTCAGCGTCCCGCTTTTTGCCGCGATGCTGTATTACAGGAAAGGGGATGTTCCCAGGAGCCACGGGGTGATGAATTCTGTCGTCAGCGGCCTGGGGAACGTTCCTCCCGGAAAAAAGGGCGGACCGGACCATACTTACTTAAAGTGCCTGAGGGATTATCTCTCCGCCAGGAAAAACAGCGTTGACGGGGATAATATTAGCGGCGTCCTGGGCCGCTTCTATCCGGCGCCGCTCGTAAGCAGGGTCCTGTCGGAGTGGGGGAAACCGGAAGATGTTTTGAAGAGCTTTTCCGCTTTGCCCTGCGGCCCCTGCACCCCGTGCAAGCTGAGCCGGCATTGCCGGAAAGACTATTTCAAGGAACTTTATCTGGAACTTAAAGAAAGAATAGCGAAAAACCCCATCGACCAGGAACGCCTCAAAGAGTTCTCGCTGCCGCTATCAAGTTGAAGTATATTTTCATTTGAAAATCAACATTCTCAAATGAAAACATCCTGGGCCGTTTTTCCCTTACAGCCGGACCTTGCCCTGCCGCTGCCGGCATAACTCCGATGAAAACCCCGGGGAAAGCAGGTTCCTCACAGCTGGCATGAAAAATGCTCTGTTCAGGGTACAGTCAAATCCAGCTCAAGGAGAAAACATAATGGAAAATTCAAACGAGATCGTAAACCTGCTGAACGAGGAAAACCTGGTGATAAAGGAACTGGACGGCCGGATCTATTTTGAGGCCATCCCCCTGATCACCGCCCCCCTTGAAGCCTGGAAAGATAAATTTGAGACCTCCCATCCTTCCGCCGTAACCGGTGTAAGGGGCTGATCTGCCCGGCAGCTGCCCTTGAACGGGCAGAGCCCGGAGAAAAAGTATAATTACCAAAGCTGAAGAGCGGGTTGTTCAGGTCCGGAGGCGCTAATGGCAAAAATCTTTCTTACAGGGGCTTCCGGAAACGTAGGGCGCCCGGTGCTGGCCGAACTGCTCGGCCGCGGTCACGAAGTTACGGCCCTCGTGCACAGGAACACCGGACTCGAGGGCTGCAGGGTCGTACAGGCGAACATTTCCGAAGCCGGCAAATACGCCGGCGAAGTCGCGGCGTCCGACGCCGTGATCCATCTCGCCTCCACGCGCGGCATTGAGCGCGTCCCGGTAGTAAAGGAGGATATCCTCGGCACGGGCCTCCTGCTGGACAGCTGGCGAAAAGGCAATTTCGTCTATATGAGCAGCCAGTCCGTCTACGGCATTCCGAAGGGGCCGCTGACGGAACAGCATCCTTTGTCGACTTTCTGCTGGTACGATATCGCGAAGATCTGCGGCGAGAACCAGCTGGCGATAGAGCCCGCGAAGCCCGGCAGGGGCGTCGGCGTCGCCTTCCGGATGGCCCTGCTGTTCGGCCCCGGCGGCAACGGCCGGGGGGACCAGTACCTTGAGACCGTTTTCCCGCACTGCGTAAGAGGCAGCGTCTTCGCCTTTGAATCGGAGGAGGCTATGGAAACTGCGGGCTCCTCGTTCGTTGGCCCGGCCGACCTGGCCCGGGCTATAGCGGATTCGCTGGAACTTAAAACCGCCGGCGCTTACAACATAAGCAGCGGGTTCTGTACCTGGCGAAGTCTTATAGAGACCATGTGCAAAAAATGCGGGCTTACGCCCAAATTCGCGCTTTTGTCCGAATTGCAGCCCGGCGCCCAGTATGTGAGGCTGCCGCAGAGCAGATCTTTCGTCGACCCTTCCCTTTTTATCAGCCGCACAGGCTTTGTGACCAGGCAGGGCCTGAACGAACTGCTGGACGCGTTCATCCGCAGCCAGGCCCGGAAAAAAACCGCCTGAGCCGGCTAGTTTCATTTGAAAATATATATTTTCAAATGAAAATAATCCTGCCTATTCCCGCCTTCCTGTCGCAGTGTCTCCCTGTGCAAGGCAGCGGGATTTATTTTGCGGATCTCTTGGCATAAAAAATGCTCTGTTAAGGGGGCAGACCGATAAACTAATAAAGGTGAGGGAAAATACAATGGAAAAGAAAGATATTTCGGAACTGGTGAACGAAGAGAGCCTGGTGATAAAAGAACTCGAGGGCCGGCTGTATTTTGAAACGATCCCGCTGCTGAGCCCGGACGTGGTCTGGAAGACAGGCCCGCACCAGAGTTCGGCCGTTCTTGGCGTAAGGGGCTAGTATAAACCGCTAAAAAAGGGGAAAACAAATAATGGAAAAGAAAGATATTTCGGAACTGGTGAATGAAGAGAGCCTGGTGATAAAAGAACTCGAGGGCCGGCTGTATTTTGAAACGATCCCGCTGCTGAGCCCCGACGCGGTGGTCTGGAAAACAGGCCTGCACCAGAATGGGGCCGTTCTCGGCGTAAGGGGCTAGTTTAAACCGCTAAATAAAAAGAGGAAAACAAATAATGGAAAAGAAAGATATTTCGGAACTGGTGAATGAAGAGAGCCTGGTGATAAAAGAACTCGAGGGCCGGCTGTATTTTGAAACGATCCCGCTGCTGACTGCCGACCCCGCTGGCCGGATAGAGGCAACCACCCCTTCAGTCGTTCTCGGCGTAAGGGGGTAGCAGCGTTCCCGCGCGGTCCTACCCTTCCAGGCGCGATAATCCCGTCGCGCAAATGGGGGGCTTTATGGAAAAAAGTATAATCTTAGCGTTAGTCCGGGCTCAGGGAGACAGCGGCAGGACCTCTAATGGCTAAAATATTCCTTACCGGTGCTTCCGGGAACGTGGGGCGCCCGGTCTTATCCGAACTGCTCGGCCGCGGTCATGAAGTGACCGCTCTTGTGCATATTAATTCCAGGCTGGAGGGCTGCCGGCTGATACAGGGGAAGCTCTCCGAAGCCGGAAAATACGCGGCCGAGGCCGAGGCCGCCGACGCGATAATACATCTCGCTTCCACCAAGAGCGTGGAGCGCAATCCCGCGATAAGCGAGGATATCCTGGGAACGGGTTCTTTGCTGGACAGCTGGCGTAAAGGCAATTTCATTTATATGAGCAGCCAGACCGTCTATGGCGTTCCCCAAGGCCCCTTGACCGAGGAGCATCCCCTTTCCCCTTCATGCTGGTACGACATCGCCAAGACCTGCGGCGAAAATCAGTTGGCGATAGAGCCGGCCAGGCCCGGCAGAGGAAAGGGCGTATCCATCCGCTCGGCCCTGCTTTTCGGCCCGGGCGGAATCGGCGCGGGGGACCAGTTCCTGGAGAATATCTACCGGCATTGTGAAAGAAAGCACGTTTTCGCTTTTGAGTCCGAAGAGGCGATGGGAACGGCCGGCTCCTCTTTTGTAGGCCCGGCCGACCTGGCCCGGGCGATAGCTGATTCTCTGGAACTTGCAACCGGGGGCGTATTCAACATAAGCGGCGGGTTCTGCACCTGGCGCGGCCTTATCGAAACCATCGCCGCCAGGTCCGGCTTTACGCCCGAATTCTCTCTCTTATCCGGCTTGAAGCCCGGCGCGCAGTATGTCCGGATGCCGCGCAGCAGGTCCTATATGGATGCGTCCCGCTTTTCGTCCCTTACCGGGTATCTTCCGAAACAGGGGCTGGAGGAACTTGTGGAAAACTTTGTCAAAGGTCAGGCCTGAACTATGGAGATCTCCCGATTCATCCCCGCCGGAAAATTGCTCACTATCGTTCATGACGCCGGGGCCTGGTACAGCTGGGCTTCTCCGCAGGAGCGGTTCTCCGTTTCCGCGTTCAGCGCTAATTACCGGTTCTGGAACGTTCTCTGCTCCCCGAAGCTGAAGGAAGCGCTCCTGGCCCCTTTTCCCCCGGAGCAGAAAGCCCAGGCTCTGCGCTCCTGGGCGGCCCACGGCATGGACCTTGACGCTTCCGCGGTCGGGGCCGCTTCGGCGCTGAAGGGGCTGTGCAGCCATGCCTCGTTCTCTTCCGCGGAGCTCTATAACGGGCTGGCCGCGGACCTTTCTGCCCACCTCGACGTCGTTAACCGGGTGCAAAGGTCCATAGAGTTTTCCGTGCAGGCGCCTCCGTCGGTCCGGGAGGCTGATTATTCCTCCAGCGTCAGCCTCGCCGCTTACGCCCTGCGCACCGATACTTTTTTTTACAGGCTTACCGAAGCGGCCCTCTCCGATTTCACCATCGGGGAAGGGGGAGCCGTGCTGTTCTCCGTAAAGTCGCACCTGGAACTCCTTACCGCCATGAGCGCGGCGGTGGCGATCCGTAACCGGTTCCCGGGCGCGCATCTCTGCCTGGCCGAGCACCGCTACGAATATTTTTCCCTCGATACCCACATGGAAAAGCTGAAGCGCTCCGGCGCCCTGCTTAAGGTCTTCGATTCGGTGATCGAGCCCGGCAACGGTTCGCAGGGACTGATAGCGGCCCTGCTCGAGAGCCTTCATAACGGCGAACGGGCTTCGGGCTTTATCAACGCGGACACTTACAAAATAACGCCCCGTACCGCCGGGTGCCGCCGGGTGCCGCCTGACTATCCCTCTTCTTTCAGCCCCGAGCCCGTGCTGTGGGCGCGGCTGAGCCTTTCCGGCTGCTACTGGGGCAAATGCGCTTTCTGCGCCCAGGGGCACCAGGGCGAGCCCGGCGTCCCGATGGGCGCGTTCAACCCCGGCGAAGCGGCCGGTTATGTGGCCGACTGCGTTTCCGCCGGCTACAGCAAATTCAGCTTTTCCGACGAGGCGCTCGACCTGGACGACATAAAGGACTTCTGTGCCCTCGTCCTGGAAAAGAAACTGGAGATCCGCTGGTCCTGCCGCTGCCGCTGCGATATCCCCGTAGAGCCTGAAACTTTCAGGCTTATGCGCCGCGCCGGGTGCAGGGAAATACTTTTCGGCATGGAAACGGTTTCCGAACGGCTCCAGAAGCTCATGTGCAAGTATGAAACCTCCGTCAGCCCCGCCGCTTTGGAAAGACTGCTCCGCACCGTAAATGAAGCCGGCCTGGGGATACACCTGAGCTTTATGGGCGGCTTTCCGGGGGAAACTCCCGCCGAGCTGAAGGCCACGGCGGACTTCGTTAAAACCGTGCTGAAAGATATGAAAGGGGCGACCTACGTTTTCAACCAGTTCGAGATCCTCCCCGGATCGAAGATGTTCAAGAACCCCGCGGCTTTCCAGCTCCGGGTGGAAGACGCGGAGGGGGATATGCCGCTCAAGTACAACTATCTGCCGGCGGCCGAAATACAATCCGTGACCGAAGAGACCAACTCCCGTCTCGGCCTCTCTCGGGCCGAGTTGAGTTCCGCTTTGGGCTGGGCCTTCCTGGACAGCGGGCCCGTGGCCGGGATACTGCGCTATCTTTATTTCTCGTCGGGGCACGGACTGCTGTTCAAATCTTCCGAAAGCAGCCCGTTCGAAAATCCGCTGCAAAAAGCGGTGCCGGCCATACGGGCCTGACCAGCTATGCTCCGTAATATCTTCAAAGGCCTTTATTCCGTTCCGAAAGGGGACCGGGTGCTTATCGTGGGCGAGACTTCCTGCCATGAGGTGAGCGTCCCGGTCTACAAGCTGAGCGCGCTCCTTCCCGCCAGCGGCACCGAACCGGAGTACCTGACGGAACTGGGCCGCCTCGGCGCGGCCGAACCGGAAAGGATCCTGAATAAACTTATGTCCAGCGGCTGCCTTTCGCCGGTGCGGTCCCGGTTCACTCCCGCCGCCCTGCTGAAGTCCCTGCTTAACCCTTCGCTCAAATTGATCTCCAGCCAGGTCCAGGCGAAAGGCCTGGGGTTCCTTAAGGCCGGGACTTACAGCGGGGAGATCCTGTTCAGGTTCGCCGCCGGGCTGGCTTCGGCGGGGCTGCTGTGCTCCCTGCCCCTGCTTTTTTTCGACTGGAGGTCAGCCAGCCAGGGCGCGGCGGGGGGGGCGCTGCTGCCGGCCATCCTTATTGTCAGCATCATCGTCCATGAACTGGGCCATTCTATCTTCGCCTATCTGAACGGCATCGGGTTCCGCCCGATCGGTTTTTCCCTGTACCTCGTCTATCCGGTTTTCTATACGAACGTGTCGGGGGTAGGAGAGCTCCCTCTGAAGGGCAGGCTTTCGGTGAACCTCGGGGGGCTGGCTTTCCAAAGCGCCTTCGCGTTCCTGCTTTTCCTCGCATACGCGGTCAGCGGGGAAAAGGTCCTGCTTTACGCGGTGTACTACATCCTCTATCTTTTGCTGGTGAACCTGAACCCGCTCATAAGTACGGACGGCTACTGGTGCTGGAAGGATATGATGGACGCGTACCGCCGGAGAAAGTACGCGAAATATTTCCAGAGAGGTTATGATCTCCTGTCCGTAGGTTTTTCCGTCTATCTCCTCTATATCGCCTACAGCCTGCTGCTTTCCGTTTTCGGGTATTTGCGCGGGGCGGGGAAGGTGCCCGGCTGGATGGCTCTCGCGAACGCTTATATTTTCATCGTGCTGCTGAAAGGGGTGGCCGACCGTTTTAAACTTTATCTTCCCAAGAAGAACACCGCTCCTGTAGAACACCCCTTCATCCTTCCTCCAAACCGCGGCGAGGCGGTCTGACCGGTCCTTCACTGCAGCGCTCTGCCGCTCTGGGGGGCACCGTTCCGCTTTATAAAATAATATAATTATAGGGACGCGGCTTTATTGCTGTCCGCTCTGGTTTTTGGGTCCCTAAGGCTCTGTTGCCGGGGGTTAAGGCTTCTTGTAAGGCTAAATCTACTTTGGGTTGAGGTTCATATGAAAAAAACAAATCCTGGAACCAGTTCCAAGTATGTTTTTATTTTCGGCGCCTGTTTTACGCTGCTCGTGCTTTTTTCAATGCTGTTCGAGTGGGTGAACCCGCGGGCGGGATGGCTGCGCAGCTTCAATAACGCCTGGGTAGACCTTCGCATAAACACCCCTAAATATCTTTCTGTTTTCGGCTCGGACTCCGACGACTATGCCTATTCGTTCGGAAAATATATCAACAAGCCCGGCGACAATCGCATAAGTGAAGCGGCCATAGACGCACATACCCTTAACGCGTTAGGATACCCGTTCCCCAGGAAATATTACGGGCAGATGATCGAGAAACTTAATAAGCTCGGCGCCAAGATCATCGTGATGGATGTTTATACCATCGATCCGGACAGGGCGGGGCCTGCGAGCGATAAAAGCTACGTCGATGCCGTAGCTAAGGCCGGGAATGTCGCGAGCATTATTAATTTCGACAGGGCTAATATGAAATTCGAGCTCCCGATCAAAGGGCTCGCTGAGGCCAGCAAATATATCGCGATAGCCAACATGGATGAGACGGTCGGCCGGGACGGGAACGTGCGCAAGGTTTACCTTTTCGACCCGCAGATCACTTACTCGGACGTTCCCGGGTTGAAGATGAGGTGCCCGGTAACCGAGTGCGGGATGCTGGGGCTGGCCGGGCTGTCGCCAGTGGCCTATGCCGGCTATACGGGGATGCCTCTAAACGAGGTTTTCAAGAAGTTCGGAGAGGAACCCATCTCGCTTAATTTCCGCTATCCCTCTGTGCGAAAGGCCCATCCGGGCTGGTCCAAGGATAAATCCACAACTTATTCGCTGTACAGGCAGATCTCGGTCAAGGACATCCTGGACGGGAAACTTTCAGACGAGGAAAAAGCGGCGATAAAAGGCGGGATAATAATGGTGGGCTCCACGGCCACCGGCGCTTACGACCACTATCCTTCTCCTTTCTTCCCGAACATGCCCGGCGTAGAGATCCATGCGAACTCCGTGGATAATATGCTGAACGGGGATTTCCTCAAGCCTCTTAACCAGTTCCTCCTGACCATCATCCTGGTCGTCTGCATCTGGCTCCCGATAAAATTAAGGGCCCATTCTATCGCCACCATTTCAACTGTGGTGATCTCCTTGCTCGTGTTCCTGTGCTTCCTGGACCTTTACCTGCTCCATAAAGCGTACGAATTCGCTTTCGGCTACATAGCGGTCTGCCTGGGCGTGCCTTTCGTGTTCATTACCGTGCATAAGGCGGTAGTCGAAGGCCGCGAGAAGAAATGGATCAAGAACACCTTCGGGCAGTACCTGTCGCCCAAGGTGGTGGAAATGATCACCAAGGACCCGTCCAAGCTGTCCCTGGGCGGCGAGAAGCGCGACATGACGGCTTTCTTCCTGGACCTGGCCGGCTTTACGACCATGTCGGAAAAGCTGTCCCCCGAAGAGCTGACCTCGATGCTGGTGGAGTACCTGTCGGCTTTCACCGACGTCATTCTCAAGTACGACGGCACGGTGGATAAATACATCGGCGACTGCGTCGTGGCCTTCTGGAACGCCCCGCTGGACCAGGCGGACCACCGCAAGCTCGGCGTGCTGGCGGCTATAGACTGCCAGAAAGCCATGAAGCGCCTCAACGAGTCTCTCACGCAGTTCACGATAAAGCCGAAATGCCGCGTGGGCGTGAACTCCGGCCCGATGGTCGTGGGCAACATGGGCTCCAGGTCCCGCCTCTCCTACACCGTGATGGGCGACTCCGTGAACATGGCTTCCCGCATGGAGGGCGCCAACAAGTACTTCCATTCCAAGATCATGACCAGCGAGATGACCTTCGGGGACCTGAAAGACTTCTTCGACTACCGCTACCTGGGCAGCATCAGGGTGGTGGGCAAGGCCATCCCGACGAGGGTTTACGAGCCCTTCGCCGCTAAAGGAGAAGCCGCGCCCGAGGAGAGGACCATGCTGACGCATTACGCCGCCGGCATCGAGAAGTTCTATAAAGGCGATTACGCCGGCTCGCTGCCGGACTTCAAGGCGGCGCAGGCGGCCCTCCCCGGCGACGGCCCTTCCCAGTTCTACATAGACAAGGCGGAACTGTTCACCAGGGAACCTATCAAGGACTGGGACCAGTCGTTCAATCTCACGGAGAAAGGTTAAGGCCCCGCAATGGTAATATTCTGGCGCCTCCTGCTCTCTCACCTGCTGGCCGACTTCACGCTGCAGTTCGACGTCGTCAACCGCATGAAGCGCAGCAGCGTGTGGGGGATGCTGCTCCATTGCCTGACCCACTTCGTGGTGTCGGTGACCCTTACCTGGACTTACCTGCCGGAGACCTGGTTCAGCCTGGGGCCGCTCGCCGTGAACGGCTGGGGGGCGCTGGGGATGATGCTGGTGGCGCACTTCGCCGTGGACGAGCTGCGCATCTACAGCATGAAGAGCCTGCGGTACAAGGATAATACCGTCAGCTTCCTGGTGGACCAGGCGCTGCATATTTACATGCTGTTCATGATCTCGCCGGTCATCATCCAGGCGCCAGGCCTGGTCATGGGCGAGAAATGGGCGGCTATCGGTTCGCTGCTGGTGCTGGTCGCGCATTTCACCACCGTGCTGATCTACTTCGTGGAAAAGGACCTGTTCGGGAAGGTCTTCCCGCACTTCGACGAGAAATACTTCCTGATCTTCGAGCGCCTGGTGCTCTGGGCTTTTTTCTTCGCGGCCGGCTACTGGTGGATCCCTTTCGCCCTGGCCTGGATCTTCCAGCTTTTCTATATAAAACGGAAGCGCATCATCGATATGTCCGGTGTTAACGTCTGGCTGAGCGTCGTTCTCACGGTCATCCTGGGCTTGTGCACCAGGTACGCGTACTACGGCGGCCTGTAGGGCCTGCGGATCCGCAACATGCTTGAAGTAACCGAAAAACTGAAGATAGACGAGGCCGTTTTTACGTTCCTCGACGTGGAAACTACGGGTCTTTCTCCCCGGGCCGCGCGCGTCTGCGAGGTGGCCGCCATAAACTTCTGCGGGGCGGACCGGCTCGGCACGCTGTCTGAACTGGTGAACCCCGGCATGCCCATCCCGCCGGAAGTGTCGCGCATCCACGGCATCACCGATACCATGGTGAAGGACAGCCCTTCTTTCGGCGGAGTGGCCCCGCGCCTGCTCGCCCTGCTGGAAAATTCGGTCATCGTGGCGCATAACGCGGAGTTCGACCTGAAATTCCTGCAGGCGGAATGCGAGCGCGTAGGCCTGAGGTTCCCGAAACTCTACGTAGTGGACACGCTGCTGATAGCGAGGAAGAACTGGAAGTTCCAGAGCAACCGGCTCGGCAATATAGCGGCCGAACTTAATATCTCCAGCGAGGGCTGGCACCGCGCCCTGAACGACGTGGAGATGACAAGGAAGATCTTCGAACATTTTATAAGCGCTTTCAAGGCCGCCGGCGTGGTAACGGTGGCGGACCTGATGGAAAAGTGCGGAGGAAAAACAACATCATGAGCAAACCTTTCAACCTGGGTACGTACCCCGACATCGTGGATCTCGCCGAGGTGGCCTTCGGCTACCGCCGGACCGTGGTCCCTCCCAAAGCCCTCAAGCTGATAGCCGCCCGGCGCGCCAGCCTGGAGGCCCTGCTGACCGAAGATAAGGTGATGTACGGCATAAATACCGGCTTCGGCGAACTGGCCAGCCAGCGCGTTTCGCGCGAAAGCCTGAAGAGCCTGCAGGTGAACCTGATCCGCAGCCACGCCTGCGGCGTGGGGGAACCCCTGGACGACGCCGAGGCCCGCGGGCTGATGTTCGCCCGGGCCAACGAGCTGGCCATGGGGAATTCCGGCGTCCGGCCCGTCCTGGTCAAACTTCTTTCGGCCCTTATCAACAAGGGCGTCATCCCCTTCATCCCTTCCAAGGGTTCCGTCGGGGCCAGCGGCGACCTGGCCCCCTCGGCCCACATGGCGCTGACGCTGATCGGCGAAGGCATGGCGAAGTTCTCCGGCGAGGAGAAGTGGCAGCCCGCCGCCGCCGTCCTCAAGAAAGCCGGCCTGAAGCCGATAGAGCTGGCCGAGAAAGAGGGCCTGGCCCTGATCAACGGCACGCAGGCCATGAAATCCGTCGGCGGCCTGGCGCTGTTCGAAGCGATGAACCTTTTCTATTCCGCCGTCCTCACCGGGGCCATGAGCCTGGAGGCCCTTAAAGGCACTCCGGCGGCCTTCGACATGCGCATCCATAACCTTAAGCCCCATGCGGGCCAGCTCGAGGTGGCCGAGATGCTGGAGGCCATGCTGAAGGGCAGCAAGATCCGCGCTTCGCACGCCGAGAACGACAAGCGCGTCCAGGACCCGTATTCCCTGCGCTGCATGCCGCAGGCCATGGGCGCCTCCCGCGACGCCATAGAGTACGCGCTGAACGTTTTCGAGACCGAACTCGGCAGCGTCACCGACAATCCCCTCGTGGTGGAGGGGAAAAAGCGCGGTTCCATCGACGTGATCTCCGGCGGCAACTTCCACGGCCAGGCCGTGGCCTTCGCCGCGGACTTCGCCGCCATCGCCATCACGGCCCTGGGCAATATCTCGGAGCGGCGCATCGCCCAGCTGGTGGGAGACTTCAAGATCCTGCCGCCCTTCCTGGCCCGCAACCCGGGCCTCGAGTCCGGCTTCATGATCGCTCACGTTACCGCCGCGGCGCTCTGCAACGAGAACAAGATCCTCAGCCATCCCGCCAGCGCCGATTCCATCTCCACGTCCGCCAATAAAGAGGACTTCGTCAGCATGGGGATGAACGCCGCGCTGAAGCTGAGCACGGTGGTGCTCAACGTGGCGCGCATCTACGCCATCGAAATGATGGCCGCCGCCGAGGGCGTGGAATTCCACCGCCCGCTGAAGTCCAGCGCGCGGATGGAGAAGGCCCTGGCGAAACTGCGCAAGATCTCGCCCGCCTTCAAAGGCGACGAGGTTTTCTCCGGCCGCATCGAAGCCGTGGCCGAAGCGATCCTGGGCGGTTACTTTATAGAGGACTAAGTTCATTTCCCTGAAATAGGAGGCTGATCCATGAATCCACAGATAATACGCGCGGCGCGCGGCAATAAAATTTCATGCAAGGGCTGGCAGCAGGAGGCTGCCCTGCGCATGCTGATGAACAACCTGGACCCCGAGGTGGCCGAGCGCCCCGAGGACCTGATCGTCTACGGCGGGCGCGGCAAAGCCGCCCGCAACTGGGACTGCTACCACGCTATCGTCTCCTCCCTGCGCAAGCTGGAGAACGACGAGACGCTGCTGGTGCAGTCGGGCAAGCCCGTCGGCGTGCTGCGCACCCACCCGTATTCGCCCCGCGTGATCATCGCCAATTCCAACCTGGTAGGCAACTGGGCCAACTGGGAGACCTTCGACGAGCTGGAGAAGAAAGGCCTGATGATGTACGGCCAGATGACGGCCGGCTCCTGGATCTACATCGGCACGCAGGGCATCCTGCAGGGCACCTACGAGACCTTCTCCGCCTGCGCGCGCAAACATTTCAAGAGCGACCTCACCGGCAAGCTGACCGTTACCGGCGGACTAGGCGGGATGGGCGGCGCCCAGCCCCTGGCCGTCACCATGAACGGCGGCGTGGCCATAGTGATCGAAGCCGACGAGACCCGCATCCAGAAGCGCCTGGACACGGCCTACGTGGACATCATGTGCCGCGACCTGGACGAAGCCCTGCGGCTGGCCGACGCGGCCCTGAAGGCCAGGAAACCCCTTTCCATCGGCCTGCTGGGCAACTGCGCCGAGGTTCTGCCCGAGCTGGCCCGCCGCGGCGTGAAGATAGACGTGCTGACAGACCAGACCTCCGCCCACGACCCGCTGAAAGGCTATATCCCGAAAGGCTACAGCGTGAAAGCGGCCGACGAGCTGCGCCGCAGGGACCCGAAGAAATACCTGAAGCTGTCCATGGAATCGATAGCCATCCACGTCGAGGCCATGCTCAAGCTGCAGAAAGCCGGCGCCGTCACTTTCGATTACGGCAATAATATCCGCACGATGGCCTTCAAGCAGGGCGTGAAAAAAGCCTACGACTTCCCCGGCTTCGTGCCCGCCTATATCCGCGACCTCTTCTGCGAAGGCAAAGGCCCGTTCCGCTGGGCCGCGCTTTCCGGCGACCCGAAAGACATAGCCGTCACGGACAAGCTGGTGCTGGACCTGTTCCCCAAGGACGAGCACTTGCGCCGCTGGATGGACATGGCCTCGAAGAAGGTGAAGTTCCAGGGCCTCCCGTCGCGCATCTGCTGGCTGGGCTACGGCGAGCGCCACATCATGGGCATGCGCATCAACGACCTGGTGAAGAAAGGCAAGATCTCCGCGCCCATAGTTATCGGGCGCGACCATCTGGACTCCGGCTCGGTGGCCAGTCCCTACCGCGAAACCGAATCCATGAAGGACGGCTCCGACGCTATCGCCGACTGGCCTATACTGAACGCCCTGATAAACACGGCCTCGGGCGCCAGCTGGGTCTCTTTCCACCACGGCGGCGGGGTGGGGATGGGCTACTCGCTGCACGCCGGCCAGGTGACGGTCGCCGACGGAACCAAAGAGATGGGCCTGCGCCTGGAGCGCGTGCTCACCAACGACCCGGCCATGGGCGTGCTGCGCCACGCCGACGCCGGTTACGGGATCGCTACGCATTTCGCTAAAAAGAAAGGCATTAAGATCCCGATGCTTAACCTGAATTCCGCAGCTTAACGTGGTTTCATTGTAAAGATCCGGGGATCTGCTGCGGAATTCCCCGCGAAGCGGGCGGAGGGCCCAGCGCTATGCGCGCCCGGCCCGACGAGGTGTATGCCTCCCGAAGGGCGCCCGCTATGCGGGCGGAAAACTTCAGCAGAAGTTTTCAGGCCAAATAAACTACGGAGGAAATAATATATGGCTTCTGACTTCAGTTTTGACGTGGTTTCGAAGGTGGAGTACACGGTGGTGGATGAGGCTATCGCAATCGCGATGAAAGAAGTGGTCAACCGCTACGACTTCAAGGGGTCCAACTCGGAGATCAACTTCGACAAAAAAGCCAATACCATAATGCTGCAGTCCAGCGACGCGTACAAGGTGAAGGCCCTTTACGACGTGCTGATGATGAAGATCTCCAAGCGCGGCCTCCCGGTCAAGAATTTCGAAGGCCAGAAAATTGAGAGCGCGCTGGGCGGTACGGCCAAGCAGGTCGTGAAAGTGCAGCAGGGCATTCCCCAGGAAAAGGCCAAAGAGATAACCAGGGCCATTAAAGATCACAAGTTCAAGGCCAACGCGGCGATCCAGGGCGACACCCTGCGCATCACCTCCAAGTCCAAGGACGAGCTGCAGAACGTGATGACCCTCCTGCGCGGCGGCGACTACGGCATAACCCTGCAGTTCGAGAATTTCAGGTAAAGAATTGGCTCCGGGCGGTCCGGGTGAGCAGGGCATCCCCCCGGCTGCCCGGGAACATTCATAAACCATTATGGCAACACTCTTCACCAATATCAAGCAGCTCCTGACCTTCGCCGGGGACAAAGCTCCCCGCGCGGGGGCCGCCATGCGCGAAACCGGGCTGGTCAAGGACGCGTCGGTGCTGGTCGAAGACGGGATAGTCGTCGCCGCCGGGACCTGGACCGAGGTCTCTCACCACAGGATGGCTAAAAAGGCCAGGAAGATAGAAGTGAACGGCGTCTGCCTGCCCGGCTTCGTGGACAGCCACACCCATGCGGTCTTCGCCGAGCCGCGCCTTAAAGATTTCTCGATGCGCACCGCCGGGGCTTCCTACCAGGAGATAAAAGCCGCCGGCGGGGGGATAATTTCCAGCATCGGCGCGGTGCGCAGGCAGTCCCAGCGCGCCATGGCGGAACAGCTCGCCATGCGGGCAACGGGTTTTCTTGAATGCGGAACCACCACCGCCGAAGTGAAAAGCGGCTACGGCCTGAACCTTGAGTCCGAGCTGAAGATGCTGAGGGCCGTACGGGAAGCCTCCCGGCTCACCCCGCTTGAAATGCTGCCGACGCTGCTGGCGGCGCACAGCGTCCCGCCCGAGTTCAGCGGCGAGACCCAGAAATACCTGGATTACGTTACGGCCGAAATACTGCCCAAGGCGGCCGCCGAAAAACTGGCGGTGTTCGCCGACATCTTCTGCGAGAAAGGCTATTTTACCCCGGAACAGACCAACGCTTACCTGAAAGAGGCCGCGCGCCTGGGGCTCAGGCCCAAGGTCCACTCCGAACAGCTCTCCAACTACGGCGGAACGCTGGCCGGGATAGCGGCCGGGGCCATAAGCGCCGACCACGCCGACCATGTTTATGCCGAGGATATCACCGCCATGCGCGCGTCCGGGATCATAGCCGCGCTGCTGCCGGCCTCCAATTACTACCTCGGCCTCGGCAAATATCCTCCAGCGCGCGAACTTATAACCGCGGGAGTCCCTGTGGCGCTGGCCACGGATTTCAACCCGGGGACCTGCCCCTGCTGGAACATGCAGTTCGTGCTGTCGGCCGCCTGCACGCATTGCGGCATGACTCCGGAGGAGGCGCTCTGCGCCGCCACCGCGAACGGCGCCTGGGCGCTCGGTATCGGCGACCGGGTCGGGAGCCTGGCCCCGGGCATGCAGGCGGACCTGGCGTTCTTCGAAGCGGACGATTACCGGGAGCTGTGCTACTACTTCGGCGCCAACCAGTGCGTAATGACGGTCAAGAAAGGAAAGGTCGTCTACACGCGGTAGGGCCGTTACGGAAAAATATAAATGAAGATAATACTGTTCGATATAGACGGGACGCTGATCAAAGCGGGAGGAGCCGGAGCCCGGGCGCTTAACCACGCCGTGGAGGCCATGACCGGCCACCCAGAGGCCTGTAAGTCCGTTCAGCTCCAGGGAGCCACGGATAAAGCCAATTTCGAGAACGCCTTTAAAGCCGGGGCCGGGCGCAAACCCACGGGCAAACAGCTCGCCGCGCTCACCCAGAAATACGTCGACCGGCTGCCGGTCGAGGTGCTGGCCTCCGTCAAGGCGAAGAAATATTTTAAAGTGAAAGGCGTGGAAGCTTTCTTGAAAAAACTCTCCGGCCGCAAGGACGTGCTGGTCGGCCTTGGCACCGGCAACCTGAAGGACGGGGCTTTTATAAAACTGGAACCGTCGGGGCTGATCAAGCATTTCGCTTTCGGCGGCTACGGCTGCGATTCCCACCACAGGAGCGAAGTCCTGGAAAAGGCCGTGGAGCGCGCGGCAAAAATAGCCAAGGTCAGGATAAAGCAGCACGAGGTCTTCGTGATCGGCGATACCCATCGCGACGTCGAGGCCGCGAAAGAAGCGGGCTACCACAGCGGCGCGGTGCTGGACGGCTTCGGCGACCCGAATCTCCTGATGCGCTCCAACCCGGAGCTGATGGCGAAAGATTTTTCGAACATGAAGCCCTGGCTTATCTGGCTGGGCCTGGAGAAAGACCCTAAAGGCGTGAGCCGCGGCACTTATATCTGCCCGGACTCGCCCATAGAGCACGCGCACTACGGGCGCACCGGCGCCGACCTGCGCGACATTAAGATCAAAATGAAACAGCTGCGGGAAATCAAAAAGAAAATTACAGGCTGATCTGCTATGAACATAAAAGAAACTCTCACTTACGGCGATATCGCCGAAACCCCGGCCCTGCTCGAAAAGTTCTCCGCGCGCTCCGGCTCGCTTAAAAAACTGGCGCTCCGGTCCAAAGATAAAGCCGTTTACCTCGTCGGGCGAGGGTCTTCCGGCACCGCCACGCTGTTCGCCAAGTACATCTGGGAGGGCTACGCCGGGACCATAACCAATTTCATCCACCCGCATTCGATCTTCGAGGCCAGGAAGCCGCTGAATTTCAAAGGCCAGTCCGTCTGGGCTTTTTCGCAGTCGGGCCGCAGCCAGGACATAACCGCCTGCCTGGAAAAGCTTGTGAAATGGGGGGCCAAAGGGGTGGCGGTCACTAACGAGGCGGACCTGAAGAATAACCCGCTGGCGCGCCTGGCCGGGCGCCATATCCTGCTTTCGGATTCGAAAGAAGTCCCCGTGGCCGCCACCAAAAGTTTCGAGCTGCAGCTCTGGGCCGTGCTCTGGACGGCGCAGACCTGGAGCAGCTGCTTCTCTCTTAAGGATTTTAAGGCTACTGTAGCGGCCGCCAGGGCGGCGGTCTCCGACGACTTCGGCGGTGAAAAACTGCTGAAGAAGATCAAAAGCGCTCACATGCTGGGTTTCGTCGGCCGCGGGCCTTTCAACGCCGTAGCCGAGGATTCCGCCCTCAAGTTCAGGGAGATGGCCAAGTCCCACGCCCTGGGCTACTCCGCCGCCGAGTTCCTGCACGGGCCCGTGGGCGCTTATACCCCCAAAGACCTGGTCTTCCTGTTCACGCCTTCGGATAAACTGCCCGAGGACATCCTTAAAGTTAAAAAAGCCCTCGACGAGCGCGGCACTCCCTACGAAATAGTGCGTCCCGGAAAGCTCAAGTTCCCCTTCAGCTGCATCCCCGTGGACATCCGCATGAAAATGCTGGCCCTGCGCCTCGCCCTTTCCAAGGGCCTCAACCCCGACAACCCCAAGGGACTTAACAAGGTAACGCAGACTTTCTAGTCATCCCGGAGCATCCGCGTTTCAAGGCTGAGGTCTGCCACTATCTTTTTAAGAGCTGTGTTCTCTTTCTTAAGCAGGCTTATTTCCCGCAATTTCGATAGACCCATCCCGGAATAGAGTTTCATCCAGGATTCAAAAGTTTTGCTGCATATGCCAAGTTTTATGCATATGTCCCTGGCTGAAAGGCCAAGGTTATGCAGTTTCATGGCGTATGAGATACGCTCTTCCTTGTATTTCATGGAGTCAGGACCTAAGTTCCGAATATCAGAACGATATCCGGTAGCATCTCCGATGTTTTGATCGTTCCCTTGCGGCCGTCTTATGTGTGAAAAGTTTGTGAAAAACATTCCCGCCCGCCTTGAGGCAACTGCCGGAAATCCTGAGGACAAGCCTGCGGGCTAATTTGATCAGGTCGTACATATGATATCTTAATATCTTAAATTAACGGGGAAGCCTGGTCCACTAAAGTTCTTCTTAAGATTCTGGCTGCCTAGTTTAAGAGTATTAGCAGGGCGTTTCGGTTCGGTGTGTCGTGCATTTTAGAACTGAATTGGGATAAGACGGATAGGTGAGCCAGCAGCAAGGGGATTTATTCAGTTAAAGTGGCAGAGGCAGGGCAACGTAGAACACGGAACCTTCACCTTCTTTTGACTCAACCCTGATATCGCCGCCGTTCTTTTTTGTGAGACGCTTTACAATAGAGAGGCCTACTCCTTCTCCTTTTCTTTCATCTCCCCTTACAGGTTGGTAAAATAGATCCCATATTTTGTATATATCCGCAGCCGGTATCCCAGATCCGTTGTCGGCTACCGTGTAGACCGCCATGCCCTCCTTTACTGCACCGGTCACGTTTACCACTAAGGGGCGGTCATGGTGGCGGTACTTTACGGCATTGTCCAGCAGGTTGGTGAATATCTGGGCCACCGCAGCCTGATCAGCCATGCAAGGGGGCAGGTTTCCGAGATTTACCTTTCCTCCGGCTAAGTCCAGTTGGTAATGTATCGAATCTATTACTTTTTTTAAGAGCGCATTCATCTCTAGTGTTTCGGGCTTCATTTCTACCCGGCCTACCCGTGATACTTTTAGCAGGGCAGTTATAAGTGAGTCTATCTTGAGCGCACTGTCTGATATGAACTTAAGGGCATCGGGAATAAGTTCCCCGGCTAATTTTCCCAGCCTGTCTTTAATCTCCGGCTGCAGGGGAGTATCGGTCAGGGTCTCGAGGAGTTCCTTGCTATGGCGTTCAAGGTTCTGACTGAACCCCTGAATGTTCACAAGTGGGGTGCGCAGGTTATGCGTGGTAATGTATAGGAAATTTTCCATCTCCTCGTTCTTGTCAATAAGGTCCCGATTGAGCTTTTGAATCTCAAGGTCATCTCTTTTGAGCGCGGTGAGCGTTTCGCGAAGTTTAATGACCGTTTGCTCAAGTTTGAGCGCAACGACCTGCGCGTGCTGGCGCAGCTGTTCTTTTTCATTTTCAGACGCAGTTGGATCCTGAGCGGGCCGTTTCTCTTTTTTACTTCTTTCAAGCGCAAGCCCGATCTCGGTCCATAATTCTTCCGGCTCTTTGGGTTTGATAATGTAGGCGTCGGCTCCCAGCGCTAATGCAAGTTTAATATCGTCCTGTCCCGTGTAGGTGGCGGAATAGAAAATGAAGGGGATATGCTTCAATGGCCCGTCTTTTTTAATTTCCCGCAGGAAATAGAAGCCGTCCATTACGGGCATAAGGGCATCGGAGATTATCAGGTCCGGTTTTTGCTCTGCCGCCAGGCGCAGGCCTTCCTGCCCGTTCTCTGCTTCTGTGACCTGGTGAAAGGCTCTCTCCGCTATTACGCGCAGGAACTTCCTGGCATCGCTCTCATCATCTACTATTAATATCTTCATTTCTTTTTCCTATTATCTTGTGGATCTCTGTTAGTATGGTCAACGGGTCTATTGGTTTTTCAAAATATCCGTTGCAGCCGGCGGCCAGTATCCGCGCCCTGTCTCCGCGCATAGCGTAGGAGGTTGTGGCTATTATGGGAATATCCTTGTCGATGCCTGTGTTACGTATCCGTCTTGTGGCCTCGAGGCCGTCTATGTCCGGAAGATCAAGGTCCATGATAATGAAAGAAAACCTCTCCTTCATGGCTAAATCTACTCCTCCTATCCCGTTATCGGTCGGGGTGACCTGATACCCGCCCCGTTCAAGAACCTTTGTTATAAGGCGGAGATTGTCGGGATTGTCTTCCACTACCAGCACTTTTGTCATTTTACTCCTCATGTTTCAAGATTATCGGGATCCTGAGCAAGAAAGAACATCCCTTTCCGTATACGCTTTTCACGGATACCTCGCCCTTTAATACTTCGGTGGCTATCTTCTTGACAAGATACAACCCCAGGCCGGTACCAGTTGTCTTGTTTGCAAGAGGGGAGGTAAGACGAATAAAAGGCGAGAACAATCTGGGGATGTCCTCAGCTTTTATGCCTATGCCGTTGTCGGTAACAGTTATCTCTGCAATGTCCGGGGCGACGGAACTATCCGGGCTTTTAACTATTTCAGTCCTGATGGTGACAGTCCCTTTTATTGTGAACTTGACGGCGTTGCTAAGCAGATTTATCACGCATTGAAGCAGTCTGCGCCTATCCGTATGCATCGCCTGATGGGCGGCCATATTTCTGACTGTAAGTCTATTGGCGTCCTTTTCGTCTCCTGTTATCCTTAGCGCTTCAGAAACCAGGTCGTAGAGGTCGAAGTCTTCCACAAAAACCTCAATTTTTCCGGCCTCTATTTTGGAAACGTCGATGACGTCGTTTATGAGCATGTGAAGGTGTTTCCCGGCGGCGAGTATGATAGCCATGTTCTTCTTCTGCTCTTTATTAGCGGGCCCGCACCATTCCTTGAGGAGTATGCTGGAAAATCCAATTATAGAGTTCAGTGGAGTTCGCAGTTCATGGCTTATCGAAGCGATGAACATGGATTTAAGATTGTCCAGTTCCTTTAGTTCCGTGTTCGCCTGTCTTAAATCTTCGGTGCGGCTGATCACCCGCTGTTCCAGTTCTGTATTGAGTTCCTGCAGCTTCTCTTCTGCCTGTTTGCGTTCAGTTACATTTCTCAGCGAAAAGACCAGGCATTTCACTTCCTTTTGAGCGTCTAAAATAGGGAACAGGACCCAATCCCAGTAGCTGACCCCCAATTCCGGGTGATCGGTACACGTGAAAGGTTTTGCATATGCCTGATAAACTGTTTTTGTCCTGACAACCTCATCGAATATATACTTAATGTCGGAAGGGAAGAACTCAAAATGATTATGCCCCGGGAATTCCGCAATGTCGCGCCGCCATGCTTTTGCGTAAGCGCTGTTAACTCGTGTAAAATTATAATTTCTGTCCAGAATCGCAAAAGGAGTGATGGTGTCGTTGAAGAAAGCTTCCAGGATCAGTGATTGCTCCAGCATGTGCTTTTGCATCTTCCTGCTTTCGGTTATATCCAGCGAAAGCACGAATATGCCGGCTGCTACAGGTTCAACGTGTAGTTCATACCATCTCGGGCGCCCATCCTTGAACGTGTGTTCGACTTCAAGATGTTGATGTACGCGCCCTTCCATGCACTGGCGGTAGGCCGTAAATAGGCGGCTGCCTTCCGCTCGGGGAAAGACATCCGGTAATCTGCGGCCAAGCAGTTCTTCCCTCGATTTGGATTTCTGGCGGGCGGCTGCCGCGTTGACATATAGGAAAGTCCAGTCGAAGCCTATGATCAGGCAGCCTTCGGTCATATTGTCCAGGATATTGCGCAAGTCGGCGTTTTCCCTGCCGCGCGTTTCCAGGGCGTCCAGCATCTGGTTGAACCCCTCCGCGAGCCTGCCTGCCTCGTAGCCGGAAGGGATATCTACGCGCAGGTCGTGCCGGCCTTCTTTTACCATGGCGGCGAAGGAGCTGAGTTCGTTCAGTTCCGCGGTCAGGCGGTTCCCGATCCACGTTGCGAACAGCGACCCGGTCAGGATGGCCAACAGCGTGTAAATTATTCCGTGGATGGAGATGCTGTGCAGGCTCTTATCTACATATTTCCGGTCATGGATGATACGGGCCCATCCCAGACACTTGCCCGATTTGGTTAATATTGGCGCGGCTACATCAAAGTCCCGTGAATCCGCACGTAGCACATGTGATTTGGGTTCCGCCTTAAGTAAAGAACGGCTTAGGCCGTCTTTTAGATATTTTCCCAGCAGCGAGGTGTCCGAATGTGCCAATACTTTGCCTTCCGTATCCACTATCATCATACTTCGGACAATGTGGTAATGCGCTCTTTGTTCTACCAGTTCCGACAGGCCCGACACGTCGTTGGTGATCATCAATGGCGTACTGTTCGCGGCCAGCTGTGCTGCAAGGGATTTCACGTGCTCCATGGTTTGGTCTAACAGGAATGTCCGCTGGCGTTCGACCATAACGAAGATAAAAACGGTCATAAACAGAAGATGAACCAGTGCGACTCCAAGAATAAGCTGGGTGCGGACCCTTGTCGGCCAAAGGGATTTAAGGAAGCGGAGGTTTTCTGGATCTGTAAATCGCATAGGCGAAGATATCCTCTATCGGATAACCTTGTTGTATCTTTCCATGAACGCGTATACTGGTGTATAAGTCTCCGGCGTAGCCGGCTCGAACCGTTTAAGCGGAAGCGCGGCCAGCAGCCGCCGCCCTTCCTCGTTGTCGTTCATCGTGAATAAAAGTCTGGCGACGCGGGCCGTCAGCTCTGCGGGGACATCGTCGCGCGACACCAAACCGTTGTTTATAAGTTGGGGGGTTTCCCATTTTACGGCCAATTCCGCTGCTATCTCCGGGTAGCGCTCTTTAAAGGCCTTCCAGGATGAAGGACAGGTGGCGCCGGCCGCGCTTGTGCGCAGATATACGTTAAGAATGGCGGAGTCATGAGAGCCTGAAAAGAGGCGCGCGATATCCCGGTTTACGTCCAAACCGCTCGTGTGCAGGAAGTAAAGCGGCAGCATGGTTGTTTCCAGGGCAGTAGGGGCGGGAAAACTTATGCTTTTCCCGCGCAGGTCCGTGACATCGTTAATGCCGCTATCTTTCCTTACCAGGATAATGCCGCGGAATTCTTCATCCGCGCCCATCTTCCCGAAGACGCGGTAGCCGTGCCGAAGGGAATTGATGGTCTGGTATGGATTTGACAGCGCAAAATGAAAATGCCGGCTATAAAGCTTTTTATCGAATTCCTCATATGAAAGTGAAGCTTCAAGTTTTATCTCCGGCCCGGAGAGACGCCGGTTCAGGTAGTCCACTATAGGCCCATATATATATTCCAGTAACTGCGGGTTATGCAGCGGATAAACCCCTAAAACATATTTATTCTGCCGGACTGCAGGCTGCGAAGAGTATTCCGGAGCGTAAGTTGCGGGCTTTTCGGAATCGCACGATATAAGCAATGGCAGTAAAAGGCACAAAATAAATATGCCTGGGAGCGATATCGGCCAAATATAGGCTTTGTCATGCGTAATTCCCACTTGTCCCCCGGTTTCTAAAGCATTGCTTTAGGCCGCATGCTGCCGCGTTCCGGAGTGAAAGCAATACGTTGCCTGATTCGCGGCGCGCCAGTTTCCGCCCAAAGCAGCAGCAGTGTATTTCTCCGGTTGAGTGTCTTCTGTTTCCCTGCAGATATAAGCATTTTGCTTTATAAAAGGCAATACGGAATCAGAAACAGCCTTGGGGGAACGGCCGGTAATGCCGCACAGGGTTGTGCGATATGGCGGGGAAGGGCTGGCAGTGAATGCGGGACAAGCACCAGGACTCGTCCCATAATTTGGATACAGTGATCCGGGGATATAATACCTCTTTCACGCCTTACGCGGTACGCCCGTGGAGACATTTACCCCAGGTTCTGGAGAAGATCGAGCCGATCGACAATTATCGGAATAGCGGTCGTTTCGCGGCAGACGGACAACTCCCTTGCAAAATCGAAGCCTGTCATATCGGGCATACCTAAGTCCAGAAATATCAGGTCCGGGATCGTCCCTTTGGCTTTTTCCAAGCCGGCCGCTCCGGACGACGCCGTTTGAATCTCGTAGTCCCCGCCGAGTATCCCGCTCACAAGGCCTCCAAACGCGGGATTATCTCCAACCACAAGTATTTTCTTCTTATGCTCCATATAAGTCCAGGTGGCTGCCGGTAAGCATTATGACAGCTACGACAAGAGCTTTTCTTTCATTATTCATAATTCTCTAGGGGGACTTGAATCGTCGATATGCGCGCGTATGCTGACTATTGAGCAAATGAGCGCGCTATCGCCAGCGCCGCCATAACGGCTATGGCGTATCCCAAATTCTTCAATTTAACAACTTCAGTTTCGATGCGCTTGAATCCAAGGTCGTTCTTTTCCGTCCTCTGCTTTTCTTTAAGGAGCTCGCGGATGAGTTCCTCGTACCGAATGATCTTTTGGTCTACAAGGTCTTCTGCCTGTGTCATTCGCGAGATGCAGTACTGAAGGTCTTCGCTCAACTTCCCGTCGGGTTGTGACGGCTCAGTCGGGGCAGGGGGGGCTTGTTCGGGGAGCTCTAACTCTTTCGGCCCGGGCGCGGGATATTCTGCCCTGGGTTTTGCCGCAGATATTCCTTCGCCGAATAGCTCAAAAGAGCGTATTTTCTCATCGTCGTCGCTGGAAAGTATCCTTAAATGGCGGGTCACTGTGTTATTTGTGGACGTCCAGGATTCCCTGCACCGTCAGGGCTATGGTGTTAGGGTTCGTCATTTTAGGCAGAAAAGCTTTGCAGGAGGAGTTTTCTTGAAAGGTGTATTGCATCGAAACATCCATGCAGCTTCCGCCCGTCATAACAACGAACGGGATCTTTCTCCATTCGGGGTCGGGACTCTCATGCAACTTCATGGCGAATTCTGCGCCGGTCATCTCCGGCATGGAGATATCGATCAGCATGCAGTCAGGCTTAAAGATCGGCACTTTCCCCAGACCGTCAGTTCCGTTCTCCGCCGTTTCAACTTCATACCCCAGATCCGCGAATATGTACTTATATAACTCGCGTATGGAGTAGTCGTCGTCGACGATGAGTATTCTCTTCATAGCTCGGGCTCGTCTGAATTCAACTGTTCTCTTGATCCAATATCCTGCGGCCTAAGGCGTGTATCCTGGCTATGAACACATCGTTATCGAACGGCTTTGTCAGGTAGTCGTCCGCTCCTGTTTCGTAACCCGCCACCTGGTCCTCCGCGAAAGCGCGAATGGTAAGCATCAGCACCGGGATCGCCTGGTAGTTGTCCGATGCCCGTATTCTGGTTAAAAGCTGGAAGCCGTCCATCTCCGGCATATTTATGTCGGTAACCACCATGTCCGCCCCTTCGCGCAGCAATCTCTCCCAGGCCAGCCGCCCGTTTTGTTCCGGCATGGGCGAATGGCCTGCCTGTTCCAGAACTTCCGTAATAAGCGTTCTGAAATTTTCGTCGTCTTCGGCTATTAATACGCGCATAAGTCCTCTTGCCCGGACGTCCGGTTAAGCCGGTTCATGGGAATCGCTTAAAATGGTTTCCCGGGTCTCGGTAATTATTATGCCGGATATCGCAATTTCCTCTATTTTCTCCAGGATCATATTGAATTTGGCCGGCTTTTGTTCCAGGAACATGAAATTCCGTTTTACTTTCAGACTGTCAAGTTCCGTGTCGCTTAAACTGGCCCCGGTAATTACGATAACAGGTATGTGCCGTGTGGCCGGACCCGAAGAAAGAGCTTCCATAACTTCCAACCCGTTCATATCGGGCATGCTCATGTCCAGCAGTATGATATCGGGCTTAAGCGTAGCGGCTTTCTTTATGCCTTCCCGGCCGTTTTCGGCTACCTCTACAATATGGCCGCCCACAAAAGTTAAAAATCTTGCCGCGGCCAGCTGGCAGCTCAGATCGTCGTCTATGCTCAGTATCCTTAAAGGTCTTTTCTTCATGTTATGGGTTCTTTCCTCCTGTGAACATGTAGCCGGAACCATAAACGGTCCGTATTTTTTTTCCATAGAGTCCCAGTTTCCTTCTAAGTGACTCAACGTGTTTGTCTATGCATTCCGAGTAGACTTCGGTGGCGTTGCTGCCCCATAGCTTTTCAAGCATACTCTCACGGGAGACTATGCGTTGTTCATTTCCGACAAGCATTGAAAGTATGTCCAATTCCTTCTGAGTCAGGTTCGAAAGCTCGGTGTATTTGCCTGCGCTGGCCTTTATCTTTACCGCGCGCCGGCTGCGGTCTATTTCTATGTCTCCGCAGCCGGACGCGACTCTGTCTATTGTGGCGGATATGTGTGGGGTCAGTCTTCTTATGTGGGCTTTTAGTTTAGCCACCAATATTCTCTCGTCCAGATTGTTGAATACAAAATCGTCCGCTCCGAACTCCAGGAACTTCGCTATCTGTGAGTTGGATATGCTCTGCTGGGGGGCGAAAGCCAGGGTCGCCACCGACTTCCTTGTTCTGATTATGGTTTGAAGGTCTTCAGGGGTTTTGCATAAAGAGGTCGTGACCTCCACAAGGTCCAGTCTTACGCGGCACGCGCGCGTGCAGGGAATGCCCAGGCAGTCGCAGGCGTTATGCTTCCAACCCTCTTTTTCAAAAGCGTTCTGCCACCGGGCCAGCACGGTTCGGTCGGTCGTTTTAATGCAGAAAAGCAAGTCGTTCATAACCCAAAGCAATAGTAATATCTTCCCAAAGTTCGGGCCCGTGGTCCACTAAAGTTATTTTTAAGATGACGGCGGCTGGTTTAGCCGGGGGCTTATAAGAAAAGACGGACAGGTCCGACCTGTCCGCCGTTATCGGCAAAGTTGTAAAACTCGGAGATCTTTAGTGCGGGGGGACGATCGGATTAGTCGGGTTTAAAATACCTAAAGCCTTTGCCTGAAACGGATTGTATCCTTGCCGCAAGCTGGCGCGGTAATTTCTGTCTCATGTTGAAAATATGCGTATCCACAAGATTTTCAACCGCCGCTGTTTTCCACACTTCGGCTATAATTGTGGCCCTGGATATTATTTTGGGGCTGGATTTGACCAAAAAGTGTAACAGGTCGAATTCCCTGCGGGTCAGGGTCCCGATAACCGCGTCTTTGAATTTAATTATATACGACTCGTTGCAGATCTGCAGGTCGCCGAACGTCAGCATCGCCCCGCCTTGCGTGTCCCACTCCACCCTGCGCAGAAGCGCGTTAACCCATAGGGAAAGTTCATCTATCACTATAGGTTTTTCAAGGTACTGGTCCACTCCGCATTCAAACCCGCGTTTTTTATCGTTAAATTCGGTGAGCCCGGTAAGCGCTATTATCGGGGTTTTTGAGAGTTCCGCGCTGCTGCGCACCAAAGCGCATATTTCCAGGCCGCTGCCGTCCGGCAGCACCAGGTCCAGTATTATAATATCCGGCTTATTGTGCTTTAAAAAATTCTTTGCGGCTTTCAATGTTTCCGCGTAGGAAAGTTCGAATCCGTCCCTTTCCAGGACGGCTTTTATCAGGTTACGCGTTTCTTTATGGTCTTCCACTACCAGAATTATCTTGCTCATAAGTTATGCCTGAATTATACATAAAACTGCAGTTTGAATCATAAAACACGACTTTAAGTGACCGTGGCCATTTGAAAGAGGCGTCCGGAGAGTTTCGTCATTTCTTCGGGATTAAGGCTGTTTCAGCCCCTATAATATTTAAAGAAGGGTCTATTATGCATTCAAATAGAATCGCGGAAAATAAGAGGTTAAAAGGCGGAATATCCTTTTCTCTCTCAATACTTTTTATTTGCTGCGCGGCAGCGGTTCCCGGCGTGGCCGCAATCTCCTCAGGCAACGAATACCAGCTTGAATCCTCGGCGCAGGACAACGGCGGTGGTTCTCTCTTGAGCGGGGGCGGCTATTCGTCCCGCGGTTCGGCCGGCCAGCGCCTTGCCCCGGAGGGGCCGGGGAACGCCGCGGCCGGGGCCTATGTGAACAGGAGCGGTTTTTACAACCCGCCTCATTTCACCTTCCAAAAAGGCCTTGTTTCCGTGGTTCCGTACAATTCGGGCATAGCCTCGCTCACACTGCCGGCAAACGCGGTTGATAAGGAAGTTTTCGATATTACGCTCAATATGGATCCTATGGTCTCGGCCATGGGAGTTGCTCCCGGCATAATTGAGAACGCCAACAGCAAAATGGAGCAGAACGAGGGCGCTATCTCAAGGCTGTTCCCGGGCTACTTAACGGAAATGTCGCTGTTCGACGAGCAGGACGCCTGGGCCCGCCCCTTCGGAAAAAGCGGCACGCTTTCAATGCGCTATAGCGACGCCGACAGGGACGGCGTACTTGACGGTTCAAATCCCCCCGTAAGGGTTGAAACCTTTAAAACCTGGGCATTGGACGAGAGCCTTTCGATGTGGACGAAGCTGCCGGCCTCGGCTCTTGACGGCGCTTCACTCGTTATAAGCGCGCCGTTCATGGCCCCCGGAGTTTACGCGCTTATGGGCATGGTGGACGACTCGGTAAAAGATACCTTTGCCTTCCCTGTGCCTTTCAGGCCCAACGGCCCGCGAGCCGGCGCGGCCCAGGGGGAGACCGGGACTGAGGCGGACGGCATTACTTTTATGAATATCCCTCAGCGCGGCGATATCGAAGTATACACGCTGGACGGCAGGCTGGTAAAACAACTGGCTATTCCTTCCGGCCTGGTGCTGCCCAAGATAAAGTGGGACGTGCGCACGGCCGGCGGGGACAGGGCCGCCAGCGGGGTTTACATCTGGCGCGTGGTTTCCGGCGGCAATTCTAAAACCGGCAAACTGATGGTGATCTGGTAGGGGAATAATGAACCGGCGGAACAGAGCAGCGGCGAAGCGGTGAATTCACTGTGGCGAACTAACAAGGAGGAAGTATGAACAAAATGATGAAAGTGTTAATAGCGCTGGTATGCGTGGCGGCAACGGGCCGCCTAGCATATGCGGCGGACAACTCAACGGAGTTCGGTATCGAAGACGACCTGACCGTGCTTGGCACAGGCGGCAGCGCCGTCGACCCGGACCTGGAGGTCAAGGGTTTCTCAGTGTTCGGCGCCACGCAGTCAGCGCCCGCCCTGCAGATCCCCGTGGCGCCCGGCAATGTGTTCGTCAACGGGCATATACAGGTATCAAGCGGTATGTATGTGATGGGAGGCTCAACCTTCACTTCGACCGTACAGCTGCCTGTGCCGACGTCCATATTCGTAACGGGCGGTACCCAGGGCCAGGTGATGACGAAAAACGAGACCACAGGCGCTTTGCAATGGTCGAACGCGTCCTCTCTGGTTTCCGGGGATAACCTGGGCAACCATGTAGCCACCACCACGCTCAATATGGCGACGTTCGATGTTCAGAACGCCGGCTATATTACGGCGTCAAGCGCGGCGTTAAGCGGCCAGCTGGTCGTTTACGGAACTTCCACCCTTACCGGAAATACCGGCGTGGGGGGCACGCTGATCTCGGCGGGGCTTGTAACCGGCCAGAACGGCCTGGCGGTAACCGGCGGCAATGCCAACATTACCAATAACCTTACGGTTAACGGCAATGCCCAGATGGGTAACGACCCGGCCGTGGACATCCACGCCGTCAACATGGCTCCCGAATCGGACGTCGCTTTCGCCGTCAAAGGCGATGGCGCGGCCGGCGGAACCAAGTACGCGGCTAAATTCTATTCAGGCTCCGACCTGGCCGCCTGGATAAAGAAGAAATAGGCGGCATTGAAGCAGTTGCTCGTAACTGTTCGGTGATCAGCTGTAGTTGATGCTTCCTCCATTTCCCCGCCGGGATAAGCCCGGCGGGGAACTCTGAGGAACATTGCTTTGGTACGGGAGAGGTACGCCTTAATAACGGCGCCTTGACGGTATGGAAAAAGCCGGGACAGGTAAAAAGATGAACGCGTCAGCCGCTATAAAGCGGCTTGGCCGCGCTTTGTCTCTTTTCCTCTTCCTGCCTGCCGCCTGCTGTCTGCTGCCTGATACCGCCCGTTCGGAAGTCCCGGTAAAGTTCACCTATCAGGGTAATCTGCGCCAGTCGGGCTTTCTTGTTAACGGTCAGCGCTCCATGGTGTTTCGCATCTACGATTCTTCTACTTCAGCCGCGGAACTTTGGACCAGCCCCGCCTACAATGTAAGTCTTTCCACCGGTGTTTTCCGGGTGGCGCTTGAACCGGTAATAGCCGACTGGCAAAGCGGCGGTATGTGGCTGGAGCTTGAGATAGAGGGGAACCGTATGTCGCCCAGGGAAGAACTCACCTCGTCGCCTTACGCCATAAACAGCCTTATGGTCTCCGGCAAGCGCTACACTACCGCGGCGACGGCGCCCGCGGCCTCGGCGGAGGGCGACCTCTGGTATGACAATTCGCTCAACGTGCTCAACTACTGGAACGGTTCCGCCTGGGTGCCTACCTCCGGCTCCGGTTTGCCGGGAGCGCACGCGCCCACCCATGCTGGAGGCGGTTCGGACCCGATATTGTCGCTGGGCACCCATACTGTAACGGGTTCGATCCTGGTCGAGGGAACGCTTAACCCTTCCTCTAACCTTCGTGTGGGAGGGGCCGGGTATTCAGTATCCTTCGCCTCAGCGGTGTCAGCCGGCTGGTATTATGGCGACGGCTCCGGTCTTGATAACCTAAACGCTTCGGAGATAGCGACAGGTTCTCTTTCGGGCGACAGGATAGGGAACGTAATCGTTTCAACTCATATAGTGGACGGTTCCATACAGAATCAGGACCTTGCCCCCGGCTCTATTAATAAGGATAAGCTCAACCAGTCAGGTTGTAATTCCGGCGAGCTTCTGCAATGGAACGGCACACAATGGTCATGCGGCAGTCCGGGAGCCGTGGTTGAAATCGACCCGCTTTCCATCCATAACCAGGATGTATTGCAGGCGGGCACTACTTTCTATGTCTCCTCCGGTACGGTCAACGACCTTAACATTAATAATTCTCTTAGGGTGATGGGGACGGCCCTGCTTAAGGGCGCTCCCGGGCAGCAGGGGCTTTCCGTTGAGGCCACCGGCAATGTAGGCATAGGCATGACCGGGGCTTCGGCCCGGCTTGAAGTTAAAGGCATTGATACCCAGAGTTATAGCCTTGCCGTAGGCACCGGCACGGCGCACCAGGTGGTGGTTTCCACCTCCGGCGCTGTGGGCATAGGTACGCAAAACCCCAGCGCGAAACTTGATGTTACAGGCGCACAAGCCCCCGGAGGATACATCGCAATATTCAATTCCGGCGATAAACGGGCCGCCTGGCTGAGGAACAAATAGAACGTCTTCGGGATTGGTCTATATATTTTCGGTTATAATGCAGTCTGCAAAAATATGGTTCTTGAGAAACGCGGCATACTTCCCGGCATGAAGGGCTTTTGGAGCGGCCTCCGCCGCCGTTTTGCCCTGCCCGTCGTTCTCTTATCTCCCGTTCTTGTGCTGGGGCTCGCCGCCGCCGGCCGCAGCGCCTCCCTGACCGAACTGGGTTCCGAGGGCGACCTTACCGTGCTCGGCACCGGCGGCACCGCGGCGGACCCTAACGTAAAGGTTAAGGGATTTACCGTATTCGGCTCCACGCAGGCCGCGTATCCCAACGCGGTGGTGGGCGACGGCAATGTGGTGGTGAACGGCGCGCTGGCGGTTTCCTCCGGAGCTTACTTCGTAGGTAATTCAACTTTCACCAACGCGAACAAGATCTTTATAAACGACGGCTCCGCCGGCCAGGTGCTCCGCAAGAACGCCGCCGGCTACCTGGACTGGGACAGCGTCTCCTCCCTGGGCGACAACCTGGGCAACCACACTGCCACCGCCAATCTCAACATCGCAGGTTTCAATGTCGTGGGGGTCTCCACCATTTCCGCGGCGGGCGCGGAGATACTTCTGTCCAGCAACGTCGCTGTTTCCGGAGCGCTAAATGTTGTTCGGGACGTAGGGTCAGCGTCTTCCGGATGGTTGGCGCAGCTGCAACTTAATACGCCAAATAACGACGGGCATCCTATGCGCATGAATTTTGTCGAAGGGTTCGACGGACTTTCGCAGATAGAGAGCGCCCGCGATGGAGCCGCTTACCACGGCTATCTTGCGTTTAAGACCCGCCCGGATGTCGGCTGGCTGAAGGAGAGAATGCGGATCTCAAGCGGCGGTGATATTGGCATTAGTACCGGCGCGCCGCAGGCGCGGCTGGACGTGCTGGCTGGCGGCTCAACGCCCTCTGATATGGCGCAGCTCTGGCGCAATTCTGCCGGGACCATAGTGTCCTCTGTTAGTGCTACCGGCGTTATGATGGCCTCCAGGTTCATCGGCGACGGGTCCGGCATAACCGGCGTCACCGGGGCCACGGACAATACCAAGGTGGCGAAGACCGGCGATACCATGACCGGGCAGCTTACCGTGCGCTCAAGCGTTACGGTGCTTGCGCCGGACACAGTCTCTTCCTCGCTGTGGGTCTCCACTTCTGCCACAACTCCGCATCTTTACGTGTCCACTAATGGCAGTGTTGGCGTAGGAACTAATCTGGAATACGGGCATTTTACTGTCGCTGCCAACATAACTAATAACACCAGCCCGTTAGCGGCGGCTACAAATATCTATATCTACACTGCCCCGCGAACCACAGTTAATCAAACCGGGACTTATATCGGATTGCATAATTGGACATATCCGCATATAGATCCTGGTGTTACCGATTCTGGCACGGTGTATGGTTCGGCGTTGCGGGTGGCGCGCAATGCGGCTCCTGGCGACGATACCGATAGCGGGACTTTGACTTATATGCGCGGGATAGATCTGCTTTACGGTCATAGGAATTCCGGAGCGTCGAATCCTGTTACACAATCTGTTGCAGGATTGTCCTTAACTCCGGCGGTTCAGTCCGGGAATATTTCCAGCCTGTATGACGTACTTATAAATACTCCGTTAACCGGTGGAACGGTCGCGAACCACTGGGCGCTATATCAGCAGGATGTTTCCGCGAAGAACTACTTTGCCGGCAGCGTTGGTATTTCCATTAATGCGCCGGAGGCGCGGTTGGACGTGAAGGCAGCGGGCTCAACACCTGCAGACATGGCCACCATCTGGCGCAACAGCGTGGGGACGATAGTGTCCTCGGTAAGCGCTACGGGCGTGATAATGGCCAGCAAGTTCATAGGCGATGCGTCAGGCATGACCGGCATCGGCGACAACCTGGGCAACCATACGGCCACACAGCGGCTCAACATGGCCTCTAACCCGGTAATAGGCGTGTCATCGCTCACCATCATAGCGCCGGACACCTATGCGTCCTCGCTCTGGGTTTCCACTTCTGCCACAACTCCGCATCTTTACGTGTCCACTAACGGCAACGTGGGCATAGGGACTTCCACCCCGGTCGGCTTATTGACCGTGGCGAAAAGTTCCTTAAATATCCCGCTTTTATATATCGAAGGCCAAACGGACTTCGGCTCTTCTCAAGGCAGGGGCATTGTTCTAGCCCCGACGGTGTCCGGTTCGCTGGGTGGCTTGGCCGCGGTAGAGTCCGCTCCCATAGTGAAGTTAACTGGGTCTATGGCTACAGCCTACGGGAACGTAGTGCGCGCCACGCTTGACGAGAGCCCCGGGACCACGGTGACGGACTTTTATGGTAATTTCATTCGCACCGACGCTCCCGCGACGTATACCGGGACGATCACAAACCTTAGCAATCTCAATCTCGGGTCTTCCTTCCTTTGGGCTGGCAACAAGCCGACTAATATCTATGGCTTGCGGATACAGCAGCAGGGGCGTGCCGGCATCTCTAACGCGTACGGCGCGTATATAGACAACCAGGGTATGGCCGGGGTCGCCAATTCTTATGGCTTGTATGTGGCTCCCCAAGCCGGTTCCGCAAGCAACCAAGCTGCTGTGATCATGGGTAACGTGGGCATTTCCACCGGCGCGCCGGCCGCCCGGCTGGACGTGCTGGCCGGCGGTTCAACGCCCGCTGATATGGCGCAGATCTGGCGCAACAGCGCGGGGACGATAGTATCTTCTGTAAGCGCCACCGGCGTTATGATGGCGAACAAGTTTATAGGCGACGGTTCCGGCATAACCGGCGTTACCGGTGCAACGGACAATACCAAGGTGGCCAAAACAGGCGACACTATGAGCGGGCAGCTCACGGTGAACGGCTCCTCGCTGACCGTGATTTCGCCCGATACCTACGCCTCTTCACTTTGGGTATCGACTTCCGCAAGCACCCCGCACCTTTACGTGTCCACCAACGGCAAAGTGGGCATTGGGACAACTAGTCCGGAACTAAAATTGGATGTGGTTGATGGTTCTATACGGGCGAGGTCGAATGTGTCGTGGCCTACAGTTCAAATCTACGGGCCAACTGCAAATACTTATCCTCCGAATCTAATCTTTATGGCGGGGCGGGCGGCGGGCACGGCTTATCCCCAAGCAAATGACTTCTTAGGCATAATCAGTTTTAGAAATCAGAACAACACCCAATCGGCCTCAATAGTTTCATACGCGGCTGAAGTACACTCTGCTACGGCCGCGGGAGGGGAGTTGGCATTCCTCACAGCGTCGAATGGGACTACCGTTCAATCGGAACGCGTGAGAATTAAGCAGGATGGCAACATTGGTATCGGGACAGCGGCACCCCTGGAGAAACTACATATAAAGGGCGGTTTGCGTATTGAAGATCCAACAGATGCAACCACCCGGGATTATAGTCTTGTTGTGAATCCATCAGGAAACCTTGGCTTCATTGATAGCGTGAATGGCGAGAGACTTCATATAGGCTGGGATGGCAAAGTCGGCATCTCCACGGGAGCGCCCCAAGCGCGGCTGGACGTGCTGGCTGGCGGTTCAATGCCCGCTGATATGGCGCAGATCTGGCGCAACAGCGCGGGGACGATCGTGTCATCCGTAAGCGCCACCGGTGTAATGATGGCCTCAAAGTTCATCGGCGACGGCTCGGGCATGACCGGCACCGGCGATAACTTGGGCAACCATACCGCCACCACGGACCTCAACATGGCCAGCCAGGCCATCTTCAACGCTTCTTCCATGACCATTACCGGAGCGGGAGTGGCCGGTACCGGTCCTGTGTTCACCGTGGGCGGTTCCACTCTTAATGTTCTTGCCAACGGAAACATTGGCGTGGGGACTGTCAGCCCGGCTCAAAAGCTGGTGGTGGGGGATATTACGGGGCAGAATACTTTAAGGGTTAATGGACTTTCCACCGCCAATATGGCGCCCGTCCTTTCGCTGTTCAGGAGCGGTAACAGGGAAAGCGTGGCGGCTCAAACGCTGTCCGGCCTGGTATTTGCTAATACCGGCGGGTTAGCCAATTAT